>Ga0155488_113_pt1 | contig 1085 bp, 2 predicted proteins | sample RifCSPhighO2_12_FD_107146 | JGI IMG/M metagenome (GOLD analysis project Ga0155488, IMG submission 107146) | Candidatus Amesbacteria bacterium RIFCSPHIGHO2_12_FULL_48_14 | reverse complement strand
GCGGCATAGTTTTCATCCGCCCCGGCCTGACATACGACGTGGGTGACATTATCTCTTTCAAAAATCCTTCCGGCATGACCGTCACCCACCGTCTGGTAGCCAAGCAGGTTGGCATCCCGGAAAATAATTACCAGGTCGCCGGTGACGCCAATCCCCAGCCCGACTCCGTACTTGTCCCCCACTCAGAAATTCTGGGTAAATCCGTTTTCTACCTCCCTTATTTTGGCCGTCTGGCCGGTTTCATCCAATCCCCCACAGGCTTCATCGGCTTTTTGATCGTCCCCGCACTACTCTTTATCGTCTGGCAAATTTATGAAATTTTTCAGGAATATCGAAAAATTATCGAAAAAAGGTTCACCGCATGAAACCCTACTTACTTTTACTGATTACTTTTACCGGCTTTCTCTCTTATTCTTATACCCACTCCTATTTATCCGACTCCGCCGCCTCCTCGGGTAACACCTTCACCGCCTCCGCCGAGTTCCCCACACCCACCCCAGCACCTATTAATCCTGGCGATGTAGTAATTAACGAGATAAATTGGGGAGGAAATAACGAACCCAGCAGCAGCAACGACGAGTGGGTAGAATTGGTAAATAACACTTCATTCTCCATAGACCTTACTAACTGGGTGATACAAGACCTTGGCGCTGGTGCAAGCCCTACACAACACTATACCCTTCCCTCAGGCACTATTTCTAGTAATGGTTTTTTCCTTATTTCAGGTCTTTCCCAGGAAAACTCCAGAATAAATATCGCTCCAGATTTAGTTTTTTCCGGCATGAACCTGCACAACAATGGCGAGCTATTAGTATTAAAAGATGACGGCGGAAATATTATTAACACCGCTAATCGTAGCGACGATTGGTATGCCGGAACTGACACGGATCCCAAGAAGTCGATGGAAAAAATCTCTCCTTCACTGGATGGCACTTTAGATAGCAGTTGGGAAGATGCCAACTCGCATGTCAACATGGACGGTCCTGGATCTACTGACGAGTTCGGCACTCCCAAAGCCGCTAACAACCTATGACCAAAAAACTATTAACTCTTACTATTACTATCCCCCTATTACTATTACTATT
>Ga0155488_130_pt2 | contig 1328 bp, 2 predicted proteins | sample RifCSPhighO2_12_FD_107146 | JGI IMG/M metagenome (GOLD analysis project Ga0155488, IMG submission 107146) | Candidatus Amesbacteria bacterium RIFCSPHIGHO2_12_FULL_48_14 | reverse complement strand
CAAGGCGAGTTTGTGTATCGAAATAAGTGGGAGGGTGGATTAAACAAATTTTCGGGTGAAGAGACAATTAAGCAGGGGGAAAAGTTAATTTATAAAGCAGATTATCGAGGCGGAGAGGTAGACAAGAGAAGGGGATAGAAGTCAGGGAGATTGTCGGGGTGTTTGACGGGCATGTTTGAGCTCTGATTCAGGGATGGCCATTTTCCAAACGATTTCAAATATCTGTTTTTGGACTTGGGCGACTTTGTCATTGTGAATTTCCACGCCGAAGATTTCCCCTTCGTGCCAGTTGTAAATAGCCAGGACATTGTCGTATATGTCCATCTGGTGGGTAATATTTAGAACCCCGGAAGAGATGTAACGAGAAATGAATATTTTGGGGTCATAAAGGACTGTTTCTTTGTGATAAAACTGATCACGGACTTCCAGGTAGGTATCGGAATAAATATCTCTTAACACCATCTTTTTTTCCAGCCATCTATCGAGCCAATCGCGAATGAATTTTTCGCCGACTATCTCGACATACGGCCGGTAGGTAAAGCCCACCAGCGGATTACGGCATTTGAGGTTGTTCCAAGCCATTTGCCTGATGCCTTCCTGGCCGCGGTAAAACAAGACCTTGGTTCCCGGCAAAGCGCTGGCGGATACCTGGTTGATAAAAGATGTGACTTGGGGCAGAAGCTGGTTCAACTGCCGGGAGCGGGCCTGGTGCTGCTGGACCAGCAGCCTGAGCCTGTCGCTCGAGGATTTGGAATACTTGATCCGGTTGGCTTCAATTATTTCCTCGACCAGACCCAGACTCTTTAACCGTTCCAAAATGCGGTAAGCGGTGGTGCGGTTGACTTGCGATTTGGTAGAAATTTGCAGGACTGTTTGGTCGGTTGAGGTTACCAGTGCGGAGTAAACCTTTTTTTCTTCGGCGGACAGATCCAAAAGACTCAGAAAATCTTCAAGCTGGGCGGAGGTATTAGGTGTTTTGTTCATTATATGGACAACAGTTTTACATATTTTGTGCCTGATTATAAACTACGGATGATATTAAGTCCAGTGAATGGACAATTGAAAGGAGGTGATAAGAGTGAACAAAATTAATTCATCCGGAGCCCAGGTTTTCTTCGGAGCCGAAGCGATCAAAGACGTTTATAACCAGACGCTGGAAAGTCCGGCTTTGGACATTGTCTGTCTGTCGGAAAACTATGCCCAGGTGGTAGGTAGTTTTTTTGACAGGGAATATGCTCCCAGACTGTTTGATTCCCAAATCAAAACGCGGGAGATTCTGCCTGACAACGAAGCAAACCGAGCCGATGCGAAGAAAAAAGACGGGGTAA
>Ga0155488_128_pt2 | contig 1377 bp, 1 predicted proteins | sample RifCSPhighO2_12_FD_107146 | JGI IMG/M metagenome (GOLD analysis project Ga0155488, IMG submission 107146) | Candidatus Amesbacteria bacterium RIFCSPHIGHO2_12_FULL_48_14 | reverse complement strand
CTTCCAAAATATCCACTACTATCCGGTGCGGCAGAGCCATGGCAATATCTCCCGGTGTTACCTCTGAAAGGGATGGTCTTACCAATGAATTTGCCAGCCTGGTTTTAGTACTCCGTCTGTTTCTCCTCAAATCCGCCAGTCGCTGCAAAATCGGCTTACCGCCCCCGATAGTGGAAGTCACCTGGGCTATCGACTCCGCATAAGCAATAGAGTTCTCCACCGGCTCCGTCAAATGCACTTCAGCCACGAACGCAAAATTAGAATTCACCCCCTGATTATCCGAATATGAATGCCCGTTTACACACACAAAACCCCGGTATTTCTCCACCGTTACAAACCCGTTGGGGCAAGTACAAAAAGTCCGCATGATATCATCATAAGTCACGGTTCTGATCTTAAACACTATTTCGTACAAAGCTTCGGCATAACGCCGCATCACCGACGCCGGAATCTCCACCCGCACCCCCACCTCCACCATATCGTATTGATACTTGATCCCCTGTTTTTCCGCCAATTCCTGCAGCCACTTGGCACTCACTCTCCCCGGCGACAGTAAAATTTTGTCACCCAAAATCCTCTCCCCCTCCTCCGTCAGCACTCCCACCCCCCTCCCCTTCTCCACCAGCAAATCCACCACCTTGGTATTCATTATCAGATCCACCCCGCGCTTGATAAAATTTTTCTCTATTCTTCCGATTACTTCCCTCAACACATTTGTCCCCACATGTTTTGCCCGGCGTACGATCAGCTCGATTCCCTTCCGTTCCGCCTCATCCACCATCAATTGCACCTCATCCTTGTTCCGGGGATATTCCACTGCTTTTACTTTAAACTCATCGGTAAATATCGTATCTATATAATCCAATATCTTCTGGTACTCCTCCGGATCAATGATATGAAACGTCCGTTCATGGGACAATTTCGGCGTAAAATGCAGTTTCCCGTCGGAATATGTCCCCGCCCCCCCGAATCCGCTCATTACCTCGCTCGGCATCCTTTTGGAAAAGCTATTCCCCATATCCACAATCGCAATTTTGAGTCCGGTGTGTTTTTTCAGCAATTCATAACACGCAAATACTCCCGCCGGACCGGCACCCACAATCACCACGTCATATTTTCGTTCCATATACCCATTTAACTGGAATTAGCAAAATGGCTTAAGGCCAAAATGGGTATATATCCGGCGTACTGGTTTCGCAAACCCGAGTACGCCGACTATAACCCACATCAAGATACCACAAACCGGCGGTAGGTCTCAAAAACCTTCTCCGCCAAATCATCGGCATTAAAAGCGTATCCCACTTTCTCATACAACAGGTCAGCCGTTTTTTTTACCAGCCAAATCCCCGCGGCTGCGGCCAGAAGCGGTGGATTTTT
>Ga0155488_120_pt1 | contig 1377 bp, 3 predicted proteins | sample RifCSPhighO2_12_FD_107146 | JGI IMG/M metagenome (GOLD analysis project Ga0155488, IMG submission 107146) | Candidatus Amesbacteria bacterium RIFCSPHIGHO2_12_FULL_48_14 | reverse complement strand
CTATATCAAGAATATGATTACGGGAGCTGCGCAAATGGACGGGGCGATTTTGGTGGTATCAGCGCCCGACGGACCGATGCCGCAAACACGAGAACACATTTTACTGGCCAAGCAGGTGAATGTGCCGGCGGTCGTGGTGTTTATGAATAAAACGGACATGGTGGATGATCCGCAATTGCTGGACCTGGTAGAAATGGAGGTACGGGAGCTTTTGACAAAGTACGGTTATCCGGGAAATGAGGTGCCGATAATTCGCGGCTCTGCCCTGAAAGCAACCGAGGGGGACGCCAAAGCTGAGGAAGCGATAGTGGAGCTAATGGCAAAGGTGGATGAATATATCCCGACTCCGGTGCGGGAGCTGGATAAGCCTTTCCTGATGCCGGTCGAGGATGTGTTCTCGATCAAAGGCCGGGGGACGGTGGTAACCGGGAGAATTGAGCGGGGGGTGGTAAAAGTCAACGAGACGGTAGAAATCGTAGGGATTAAGCCGACGCAGTCGACGGTGGTTACCGGAGTGGAAATGTTTCGCAAGTCGTTGGATGAAGGACAGGCAGGAGACAATGTAGGCTTACTGCTTCGGGGAATTGATAAGGATAAGGTGGAGCGCGGACAGGTGATCGCCAAACCGGGAACAGTAACCCCGCATACTGAGTTTGAGGCCCAGGTATATATCCTGAAAAAAGAAGAGGGGGGCAGGCATACTTCATTTTTTACGGGGTACAGGCCGCAGTTTTATATCCGGACTACGGATGTGACGGGAGAAGTGACCCTGCCTTCTGGCGTCGAAATGGTGATGCCGGGAGATGACGCCAAAATGACGGTAAAACTGATTGTCCCGGTGGCCTTGGAAGAAGGCTTGCGGTTTGCCGTCCGCGAAGGCGGCAAGACCGTGGGAGCCGGGGTAGTCACAAAAATTATAAGCTAGTACTAAGTACTAAGTACGAAGTGCTAAGTAGCACCTTGATATGGCAAAGGGGAGATTGCGAGTAAAATTAAAATCGTTCGACCACAGAGTTATAGATGAAGCGGCAGCCAAAATACTGGATGCGGCGGTAACCACAGGCGCTAAAGTGATTGGGCCAATCCCCTTGCCTACCGATCGAAAACTGATTGTAGTAACGACTTCTCCGCATGTGGACAAAAACGCCCGGGACCATTATGAGATGCTGGTGCACAAGCGACTGATTGATATTGTGGACCCGACGGATAAAACCATCGAGGGCTTGTCGCACCTGGATCTGCCGGCAGGAGTGGATATTGAAGTGAAGATGTGATATTACCCTAGAGTTGTCTGTTTTTCGTCTTTATGTCAATTGAAGCGCATCTTATAAGTACAGCAGCTAATGTTTTGGGTAAGATAGCCGAATCTCCGGCAGT
>Ga0155488_139_pt2 | contig 1423 bp, 1 predicted proteins | sample RifCSPhighO2_12_FD_107146 | JGI IMG/M metagenome (GOLD analysis project Ga0155488, IMG submission 107146) | Candidatus Amesbacteria bacterium RIFCSPHIGHO2_12_FULL_48_14 | reverse complement strand
GAGGAGATGCATCGGGTTTTGCCCAAATTTCGCGATTGTCTAAGTTTGTCGGGGAGCTGCACATTTCACCGGAGGAGACACCGGTAAATTTGGTGATGGAATAGATGTACGAATTAATATTACTGCTGCTTTGGGATATTTGGAGATAACATTCATTTAAAATGGTATTTTTATTGCTGTGTAATCTGAAAATCATATTACCTTTCGGGGATGCTAAAGTATAGACCCAATCAATACCTTCACCCCCGGACGGTTTCCAACCTTTGGGGTATTTGAATTCAATTCTGGCTTTAATATGGCTGTAGGTTTCCCAATCGGAAATATCCATGGCAGGCTCGGGAGTCGGAGAGGGAAGGGGGTTGGCTGGGGAAGTCGCTTGAGAGGTATTTGACGATTTAATTTGGTTGAACTCTTTTTGAAGAGTGAGGTATTTGAAGCTGATGACGGTGAGAGTGATAATTGAAATTATAAATGCGGCGAATAGAATCTTGGAACTATAACCGGATACCGGGTTGGAAAGGTTGGTAGTATCAGGAGAAGGAGGGTTGGCTGGGTTGTTGGGAGAGTTTTCCATCGGGTTGCGGTTAAAAGTATATCATTACCAGAATGTTGAGAGCAACAATAATAAAAATAATATGGTAAATTTGAAAAGTGCGCGTCGGTTTTGCTTATAATGTCAAGCACCAGACGGGGGAGGGGCTGGAGAGGCAGTTGGATTTTGACGCGCCGGAGACGATTGAAGCGATAATCAAGACTATTGAAGGTTTGGGGCATACGGTGGTCAGGATCGAGGCGGATGAGAAAGCGTTTGACAAATTGCGGGAGCAAAAATCTCAAATAGAGTTGGTTTTTAACATTGCCGAAGGTTTGTGGGGAGATGCCAGGGAGTCGCAGATACCTCTATTTTGTGAAATATTACGGATACCGTATACGCATTCGTCACCGACAACCCATGCGGTATCGTTAAATAAAAATCTGACCAAGCTGGCAGCTGCGGGAGCCGGAGTCCGGGTGCCTGAATCGGTGATTGTGGAAAAAACGGATGGAGTGAAACTTTCGGCGGGGATGAAATGGCCGGTAATAGTCAAACCGAATGCCGAAGGGTCGAGTATCGGGGTATTTGACAAAAATGTGGTAGGTGATGAACAGGGGTTAGAAGCAAGAATCAAGGAAATGTACGATCAGGGGTTTTCCGGACAACTGCTGGTGGAGGAGTATATAGACGGGCGGGAATTGACCGTGGCGGTCTGGGGAAATGAGAAGTTGGAAATATTACCGATTATTGAGCAGAAATTTGATATTTTACCGGCCGGAATGCACTGGATTGCCAGCTTTGAGCTGAAATGGCTGTACGAGGATACTCTGAAAGATCCCAGACAAGCTTATGAGTGCCCGGCCAAGTTAAGACCGGAGATAGAGTTAG
>Ga0155488_104_pt2 | contig 1621 bp, 2 predicted proteins | sample RifCSPhighO2_12_FD_107146 | JGI IMG/M metagenome (GOLD analysis project Ga0155488, IMG submission 107146) | Candidatus Amesbacteria bacterium RIFCSPHIGHO2_12_FULL_48_14 | reverse complement strand
CCGAAGAAAAAGAAAGCCCTGATAAGGGCGGCAAAAGACATGGAGAAGAAAGCGGCGGTGGGCTTGGATAAATTGAGCAAGGGAGCGGTAAATCTGCAGAAACGAATTAACCAGGAACTGAAAGCCGTAAAGGGAAAGTAATAAAATATGAACGCTTTTGTCAGTTTGCTGCTGAGGGTATTGGCGGTGGCGGTGACCGCTTATCTGGTCGGCGGGGTGACGCTGGCGGGGTGGCTGCCGGCTTTGGTGGTGGCTGTCGTTTTGGGGATATTAAACAGTGTTCTCAAGCCGATATTGGTGGTCTTGACATTGCCGGTAAATATTTTGACACTGGGATTGTTTACGCTGGTGATTAATGCGCTTTTGGTCCTGCTGGCGGCCAGGATCGTGCCGGGATTTGAAGTAGTGTCGTTTGCGGCGGCGTTTTGGTTTGGGCTGGTGCTGTCGGTCGTGAACTGGTTTTTGAATAGAGTGGGGTGATTTGTGCCGGTGTCTGGATACGTTTTTCACTACCGATAATCACTTTCCCGGAGGAGATTCCAGGCTTTTTCCTCTAGTGTTATCTGCATTCTCGCCCCGCCAAATGCCTGGATACTCTTTATGTCTGGGCGGGGCTGCGAAAGCTAGTTTAAAAACGTATCCACGACACCTGCTTTGTAGATTGACTGAAAATACAAAGGCAATAAGAGATAAGTGAGGCATTTGAAAAGGGTCGGGTTAAGCGGATTAAGAATTTTGAGCAAGAGCGCAAACGCTATCAAAAAATTGCTAAATATACCTTAGAGAAGATCCGTAATGTCAATATTTGATTGACTGGTCGGGATTTACAGAAGCTGAAGGAAAAGGCCACAACTTCTATATTTCATAAATACGTGAGCCAATAAGGTCACAACTCGCAGCGGATTTCTGTTTCTGCATCACAGGTGTCCGTTCCGAGTTGACCGTCGGCGGAGTCGGTGTCAGGGCCGCCGTCTAAAGTATCATTGCCGTTTCCGCCTTTGAGAATGTCGTTTCCTTCCTGACCGAAGACCTGGTCGTGGCCGTTGCCGCCTTCTATCCGATCAGCTCCGGGGCCGGCCATAACAATGTCGTTGCCGTTGCCGCCGGTGATCTGATCGTCACCGGGACCGGAGTCGATGGCGTCGGGGCCATTGCCGCCGGAGACTTTGTCATTGCCGGGACCGGAAAGGATGCAGTCGCCGGCATTGCCGCCGGAAATAACGTCGTTGCCTTCAAAGGAAACGATGAGCTGGCGGCCGTTGCCGCCATGCAACCGGTCGCGGTTTTGGGTGCCGAAAATGGGCGGATGGGTAAACTGAATGTTTTGGCAGGCCTCCGGTAACTCGACGAAAATGCCGATTTTGAGGTCAAAAACTACTGACTGATCCTGGAACTGGTCACCTGCATCAGGATCGAAGGTCACAATAAATTCATAGGTGGCGGAAGCTCCCGAAGCCAGAGTGGAGAAGGGGATGCCGGTGTCGGGGTTGACGGTATCGAGAAAGAATTGAGATAGAGAGTTGAGATAGAGAGAGACGCCGTTTTCTTTGATTTCCAAGAGCAAGACATCTGATAAATTACCGGTGTCGGAGACCTCGATACCGCGAATACCAAGAGGGCG
>Ga0155488_139_pt3 | contig 1654 bp, 3 predicted proteins | sample RifCSPhighO2_12_FD_107146 | JGI IMG/M metagenome (GOLD analysis project Ga0155488, IMG submission 107146) | Candidatus Amesbacteria bacterium RIFCSPHIGHO2_12_FULL_48_14 | reverse complement strand
GAGTAGCCCGGAAACTTTCGAGGGTCTCGATCATATGAGTGACGGTGGCCTGGGGATTTTGGGTAATTCCGGTCTGACTGGTGTCAATTAACTGGCCGAGGAAATATATTGCGGCAATTGAGATTAAAGCAAGGCCAACGCCAACATAGAGCCATTTTCGGTTTTCCTTGTTCTTCAAAAATTCAGTCATTTTTTTAAGATAGATATGGTATATAGATTGTTATTTTGTATGAGTGGTTTGAGAACCTTAATGTGATTAGAGGGTGCCGAGTTTAAATTGTTTGGCTTCATTGGGATCGAATTTGCCTCCTTCTTCGTTAGATATTACAGCCATGCAAATAAGAGCCTCATGAATTGTAAAGGCCATTGTTGACGCTTCAAAATAATACCGGCTTTCTGGTACTCCGGACAATATAAAATCGACGCCGGTTCCGAATGAGTTGACGCTAGCCCGTAGATATCTGATACTGGCAAAATAAGCTTCGCTTTTATTACTCATAGTTCTGGACTAGTGATATTTGATGACCAGTTGAGGCGGGTAGGTGTTGGAGCCGGAGTTTGAAGAATAGAAATAGGCGAAGTCGCCGGTAACATCTCCGCCTTGAGTTTCGGTAGTAAAACGGAGGCGGTATTGGGAGCGGGAATGACCGGAAGTTAGGTCAGCTTTAAGAGCCGCGGTCACATTGGCATCTTTCCACTCCAAGGCCGGGTTGGAAGCGCCGAAGGATGAGGAATTGGAATCATAGGCGGCTAAATTGTAGTCACTGTTTTCTAAAGTGGATCCATAGTCCATGTGATCAACCAGAAGGGTGCCGCCTATTCCATAGGGATTGCCGATTACTTGTTTTTGGTACAGTCGAAGAGAGGCGTTTTCGATGGTTTTTCCGGTGACTTCGGCGGGGAGAGAAAAGCTGATAAAGCCGCGGGTGGTCAGGTTGACATTACGACCAGCCCGGATTTCCAGAGTGATGTTACCGCCACCATTGCTGGACTCAAATCCGTCCAGCGAGGCGGTGGAGGTGACGGAGACGGTTTGGGAAGTGACCGTGGGAGTCGGGGTAGCGGAAGGCGCAGAGGTGGGTTTGGGAGTGGATGTGGCTTTGGGAGTAGGTTTGATCGTAGGAGTGGGAGTAACGGAAGGCTCCGGAGTGGGTGAGGGTTCCGGGGTGGGAGTAATTACTGATTCGGTACCCAGAACCTGGGTGGACTCGGGGCTGGGGCGGGTAAACCAGTAAACGCCGCCGCCGATGCCAGCCAGAAGCAGGATGACAACCAGGCTGTAAATGGCCTTATTGACCACTTTTTTGTCTGAGGTACGCAAAGGGGTAGGTGCTGGGGTAGTAGCCTCATCTTCCATGTACGGCGGATCTTAAAGGATTAGATCTACGGAGTCAAATGGGAGCAATCGCGGATTATTAACGGAAATTCCAGGTGGGAGTTTTCCACTGATCGTTTTGTTTAACAAACAAAAGGTTTACTCTTTCACCTACTGCATCGTTTTGTCTGTAAAATTTAACCTGAAAGGTTATTTGCTCCTGGGAGTAAAACTGCTGTTCTTCCGAGGCTGAATGGAATTCATTCAGACCCTCATATGTTTTGTATTTGTACCAGTCTTGCGGCCAATTGGTGGGGACTTCGGATTTAACCGAGTTGG
>Ga0155488_116_pt2 | contig 2981 bp, 4 predicted proteins | sample RifCSPhighO2_12_FD_107146 | JGI IMG/M metagenome (GOLD analysis project Ga0155488, IMG submission 107146) | Candidatus Amesbacteria bacterium RIFCSPHIGHO2_12_FULL_48_14 | reverse complement strand
TTTCGTTGACAAAGTGATGCCAGAATCTGGCCAACCAAAATTTCTGGGTTATGATCCAGAAACTCAATCTGGAATATACTCATCTATGTTAGCCCCGCGCGGTCTAACCAGAACGACTCAATATCCTACTAGTCCAGGTCAGTGGGATCAGGATGAGCAAGCATTTATGTAAAACGAGTTGGGTAATGATATTAATCGTTTCAAACGAGCGCGATAGTGCCAGTGATCTGTTTGTCGAATCTCTGAAAAAGAGAGATTTATCATTCCAAAGACTTAACACAGACGTGTTAATGACAGATGCGAGTTTTAACATTGGAGTGGGTGTAGGATCAGTTAATCACTTAACTCAATATGGGAGAGACATAGACTTGAATAAAATTGACTCCGTTTGGTATCGAAGACCAGTTTTACCTAAATTAAAGATCAATTCAGTTGTAGAAAAGAAGTTTGCAGAAAGGGAGAGCTTGGCGACAATGGATGCATTGTGGGTTTCGTTGGTGGATAAATTCTGGGTGAGCTCGCCTTACGCGATCAAAGATGCTTCAAGTAAGTTTCAACAACTATTAGTAGCCGAAGAGTTGGGGTTTAATATTCCGGAGACGTTAATAACTAATGACGTCGATAAAGTTAGTGAATTTTTTGAAAGTTGCCACGGATTAATGTTGTATAAATCAGTTACTACTGGACATCTATCGTCTGTTTCAGCAAAAACTCAGCTAATGACATATTCTAGAAAAATTGAAGCAACAGATCTTTCAAAGATGGTGTTAGTAAAGAACTGTCCGGGAATGTTTCAGAAATACATTGAGAAAGAACATGAAATAAGGGCGACAGTGATAGGGGAGAAAGTGTTTTCCGCAAAAATTGACTCCCAGAAGTATCCAGAAAAGCGTGTTGACTGGAGAAAGGGCAGATATATTAAGGAAATATTTTCTGTAATTGAAATTCCAAGATCCTTAGAAATTATGTTAGTTAATTTTATGAGAAGATTTGGGTTGCAATTTGGCGCATTTGACTTAATAGCTGATAAGAAAGGAAACTTTGTATTTCTGGAATGTAATCCAAATGGTGAGTGGGCGTGGGTTGAGGACTGCACAAAGATGCCCATGACTAATGCTTTAATTGATTTACTTATTAACAAATCATGTTGACACTTAAAAGAGGAAATATATTTGCTTTTAATAGACCTCAGGAATCCGCAGCCGTTGATATTCTATCGAAGATAGAGGGAAAGAAATTGGAAAAGTTATATGACGGATTTTTGTCCAATTTAGAAAATAAATTGAAAAGCAGATTAACTGGGGTTTTTCCCGTTGTGCATGCGATTACATACCCTGATCATAAGGTGTTTGTGGACGTAACCTTTTTGGAAAAACCACGGCCCAAATGGTCCACACCAAAAGCCTCCGGATCAATCTATCATCTCAGGAAATTGCAAAATAGAATTGGAGAACTAATCAGAATAGGAAAAGTGGTCAATAAAAATCTCAAAACCGGAAAATATAACGCAACTGAGCTAAAATTACTCGAGGAAAAATTAAGAAGCTCTTTAGACAAGGACAAACTAAAAGTAAGTGAAATTTTAAAGTCCAGTCGGAACCCTAAAGAAATAGCAGAATATATCCTATTATTGCAGTACATTAAACCCTCAGAAGACTTATTGGACGCTCTTTATCAGTATTTAAGCAACGAATATGAAATCGTCCAAAATAATGCGGCTTATGTCATTGGGGGTTATTTGAGTAGGGTAACAGATCGGCAGTTTAGGCAAATTCTATCTTTATTGGATTCGCGTTTTAGTTCTCCAATCAATAAAGGTCTATATCTGATGTCAAAGCTGTTACTGACGGATATCTCCAAGAACCGAAGACAAATTATTTGTGAAAGGGCAAACTCTTTTCTGACTAACAGACAGCCTAATATAAGTTTAATAGCAGAAATGATTTCAAAAGAGTGTGATAAATAAAAAAGGAGGGAATCTATTTTCCCGGATTTTGCTATAGACAAACCTGAATGTGTAACCGATCAGCCAAATCCCAGGGGCTGAAGTTGGGTGAGAAATTGGGGCCAGGTTGTAGGATAAAGGGAAAGAACGATCTTGCCGTAGACGGAGGCAAAGTTGTGTGGGTTTTTATTGAGTTCAATGACTGAGTCTTCTCTGTCCAGATTTTTAGACTCTTCTTGCTTTATTAGCTCTTCAATTGTGTGTGCAATAAACTTATCTAAGGCCTTTTGGTGTTTTGGCCAAAATATAGAACTGGTGAAATATTCAGTACAAAAGGCGAATATTTCACCAACGGCTCCTGTTACGGGTAGGTACAGATTGGGATGACGGCCGATTGGTATGTGAGAATGAAGATCCAGGGCATAGCGGAGGAGTCGCAAGTTTTGAGTTTTGTCTGACATCCACCATAGTTTGAATTGGTTCCAATATATATGTCCGAACTCGTGGACGATAGTCGACAAATATGATTCGCGGGTAGTGTATGGGTTGAAAGGGAATTCCTTGGCTTTTTGTAGGGCTGTAAAAGGAGTTAGTAACCCGCCGCTGATTCTGGGAATGTTGAAACGGGTCTGGTTTTTAATGGAACTTGGCAAAAGGTCCTCGATCTCTTTTTGCCGGATTCCGGCACACCAGGCGGAGTGGTGTTCGTTGGGAATTATGAGCTTGTGAGGTATTCGGTACGCGAAGTATGAACTTACATGACATGGTATGGATTCCAGGCTGGGTTGTTTGGTTGGTGACCATAAGTAAACATATTTACTGTCGTAGGAGATAACTACTGTTTTTTTGAGAGTGGTCCGGTTGCGAAAAACAAAATCCAGCTTTGGATCCCAGACTGCCCTCAATGCAAGCTCGATAGCTTGAAAGTCTTCGGAAGTGGCATGATAATCTGATGTCACAAGTAGTATTTTACTCCACTGACCGGTATCCCTTAGCACAGTTGCAGGGGATAGTGCAGTTTTGTGTTACAATATTT
>Ga0155488_108_pt1 | contig 3454 bp, 3 predicted proteins | sample RifCSPhighO2_12_FD_107146 | JGI IMG/M metagenome (GOLD analysis project Ga0155488, IMG submission 107146) | Candidatus Amesbacteria bacterium RIFCSPHIGHO2_12_FULL_48_14 | reverse complement strand
AAGGAGGTCTGTTAGTGGATGCGGACGGGATTTATGGATTTGTGCCTACTTCTCAAGTAGGTCATGGTATTGAAGGAGGGTTGGGATCATTGGTGGGCAAAACGATAGCGGTCAAGGTAATAGAAGTCGACAGGTTACAAAACAGGTTAGTGTTGTCAGAGCGAGCTGTGTCCGAAGCGGCAGAGATGGAGAAGCGGCGGGAAACCCTATCAATTGTGGAGATCGGGAAGGAGTACGAGGGGAAGGTGGTAGGGATGGTACCGTTTGGAGTATTTGTGGAAATTGATGTTTCCGGCAAGGCGGCTAAGAAAGGGGAGGAGGAGGGGGTAAAATTGGAAGGGTTGGTGCACATTTCGGAGTTGTCCTGGGAGAAAGTGGAAGACGTGAATAAGGCGGTCAAGGAGGGGGATAAATTGACAGTGCAGGTGATTGGGATTGATGAGGAGAACGGGAAACTGGCGTTGTCGGTGAAGCGTTTGTCGGCGGACCCGTGGCTGGTGGTGGGGAAGAAATATAAGACAGACAGTAAACACAAGGGGAGCGTGACAAAAGTCGCCCCGTACGGAGTGCTGATCCGGTTGGAACGGGGGGTAGAGGGATTGATTCACGCTTCCAAAATGCCGTCCGGAATGGTGTTTAAAATCGGGGATGAAGTGGAAGTATTTGTGGAATCGGTAGATTTGGATAAAAGGAGATTGTCTCTGGGGGTAGTGTTAACAGAAAAGCCGGTGGGGTATAAATAGGTTAATTTTGTGATATAAGTGGGGTGTGCCGAAAGTACATAGTCAGTTTATTTGTCAGCAGTGTGGTTACTCTCAGAGTCGGTGGGCGGGGAAGTGCCCGAGTTGTGATACGTGGAATAGTTTGGTAGAGACAGTAAAGCAAGTCCAAAGTTCAAGGTTAAAAGTTCAAAATAAGGGAAAGGTTTATAAATTATCGGAAGTGAAAACGGAAGAGAAGGGAAGAAGGGGGACAGGGGAGGCGGAATTGGATAATATATTGGGAGGGGGGTTGGTCCCAGGGATGGTGGTATTGGTTGCGGGAGAGCCGGGAATCGGGAAAAGCACACTTTTGACACAAGTGGCAACCGGCTGGAAAGGGAAAAAGGTATTATATATTTGCGGAGAAGAATCTGCAGGGCAGGTGGGATTGCGGGTTACACGCTTGGGAAACCGGAAGGCTGGTGATGTGCTGCTTATGGAAAGCACGGATGCGGATGAGATAGTGGGGAAAATTGAGGAGGAAAAGCCGGAGATGGTAATAGTAGATTCTATTCAGACGCTGACGACGTCTGAATTGATGGGAACTGCGGGGTCGGTGGGACAAGTGCGGGAATGCGCACAGCGTTTGACTTGGCAGGCAAAAAGATTGGAAATCCCAATGTTTTTGGTGGGTCATGTGACAAAGGAGGGGAACATTGCCGGACCGGCAGTACTGATGCACGTGGTGGATACGGTGCTATGGTTTGAAGGGGAAAGGAGTCAATCTCTGCGCCTGGTGCGGGTGGTAAAAAACCGTTTTGGACCTACAGATGATGTGGGGGTATTTGAGATGACGGAACGGGGACTGGTGGCGGTGGGTAACCCATCGAAACTGTTATTGGCACAAAGAGTGAAAAATGTATCCGGGAGCGTGGTTTCGGTAGTAATGGAAGGGACGAGACCGCTGCTGGTGGAAATTCAGGCGCTGACAACACCGAGTGCCGCGGCTATACCTCGCCGGATAGCAACAGGAGTGGACTTTGCCAGGATGCAAACCCTGGTGGCTGTTTTGTCCGCGCGAGCAGGATTGCGGTTATCCGACGTGGATATATTCGTGAACGTGACGGGGGGAATCCGCCTGGCTGACCGGGGAGTGGATTTGGCCATTTGCCTGGCGGTAGCATCGGCGTTTTTGAACAGAAGTCTACCGGCGGAAGTAGCAGCAGTAGGTGAGGTGGGGCTTTTGGGGGAAGTGCGAAAGGTGGCAGGGTTGGATCGGCGGGTCAAAGAAGCAAAGAAGCTGGGGTATAAAGTAGCTTCGGCTGAGTCGGGGAAGTCGGTTGCGGCGGCGATAACAAAACTTCTGGTATAGATATCCACGGTTAATCTCCAGATATTTGTGTGAAAGGGATGGGGAGAATAACGTTTTATATTATTGTCCACAAATGCCTGTATATGCGCATATTATAATACTCTTTTTATACTATAAGACTATGTATTTTAATTACATTATAACTATAGGTTGCGGAGTTTGACAAAACGTTGTATACTGCCCATCAGAGGGTCACGGTACAAGTAGTTTAAATGCCTGTATCACGTAGCAATGCAAAAACTGCTCAAGTGGTTGAGTATCAGATCTGCTCCGAAGCGGAGGTTTGGACGGGCGGGATTTGTGAGCGGGGAATGGATAAGAGGGCAGTTAGTAAGAATGGTAAAGATGAATCAGGGGATTATTTCGGGAAGTGTCGGGAAATAGTATGAGTAAAGAGGTTAAATTGCAGCCTAGTTCGATAAGAACTTTGGGAATAATTGCCTCGGGGGGAATTTCAACTTTGGTGTCAGTGGGGGCTTTCGTGGCTAAAGAGTCTTGGGTAATGGAGGCATTATATGTAAGTGCGGGACTGTGGGCATTGGCCTTGGTAAGTTGGGGATTTGACTTTGTCAGGTTCGTTTTGCGGGGAAGTGACATTGGGTCATCCGAAAAACGGTGACCATCTGAAGTAAAAAAAGAGCATCGCCATCGCTGGTTTGAGGGCCACGAGTAGCAATGCTCTTTGAGAGGAAATCGCCTGGACAGATCTGGCGATTTACACTTGATAATGTTGATAACACCGGCTAACTTCATTGTCAAGGAAAAAATCTCTTGATAAATTGCACTTTTTCATAAGTTTTAGCCACGGGGTGGAATTCAGCATGGAGGATCGGCTGACAATGGCGGCCGCGCTGGTAGGTAGGGCAGGCCTACGAGCACCAAACGGCTGCCGGTTGGCAGGTCTTCCATACTGAATTATGAGTGTGTCACCCCCTAATCTCCCTTTTAAAGTAAGAGGGAGATTAAAAAGGGGTGATAAAACTTTATGAGTAGGTTGGTGAGGTTATTAATATTGTTTGCGGTTTGGACGGCAGCTTTTGGGGCGGGAGCCGTCAAGGTACAGGCGCTGATTAATTTCGGCGGGGGGTACTATGTAAACTTATGCGGGAGCGGGACTTCCGCCACAAGTTACAGCTGTGATCCGGGGTGCAGTGTGCAGACAGGATCATGCCAGAGCAATAATCAGGGGGTAGTGAAATGGTTGTGCAGCGGAAAGTGGGACCAGTGTCTTGAGTCTGAGTCTGGGTGGAGTAATTTTGAGGATGTGGATAGCCCGGGATGCGGGAAAACAGTGCAAGTTTCGTTGTTTGACAAAAAATGCCGGATGCAGGATGGAGGATGGGATGAATCATGCAGGCTGTTGGGTTATATGGTGTGGTAT
>Ga0155488_142_pt3 | contig 3531 bp, 5 predicted proteins | sample RifCSPhighO2_12_FD_107146 | JGI IMG/M metagenome (GOLD analysis project Ga0155488, IMG submission 107146) | Candidatus Amesbacteria bacterium RIFCSPHIGHO2_12_FULL_48_14 | reverse complement strand
TCTGATGCCCTGACACTTTTGAAGACGCAGTCGTCTCCCCGGATGGGGAAAATTGTATCGGCGATACTCACCGATATTCAGTCCGGCGCGGCTTTGTCCACGGCTATGTCCCACCATCCGGCGGTATTTTCTAGGGTCTATGTATCTTTGGTAAAAGCCGGGGAAGCTGCCGGCGTGGTAGAGACGGTGCTGAACAGGCTGGCCGAAACTTTAGAAAAAAGCCGGGAATTTAGGGTGAAAGTAAAAGGAGCGATGATTTATCCGGCGATTATTGTGGTGGGAATGATACTGGTGATGGCGATTATGATGGTGGTGGTTATTCCCAAAATGAAACTGATTTATGCGGATTTTGGAGAGGAATTACCCTGGACTACCCAGGTGGTAGTGGGGATTTCAGATTTTGCCTCCAAATACTGGTTATTAGTCGGACTTGGTCTGGCAGGCGGGTTTTACGGCCTGAGGTGGTATTTGACTACGGATTCAGGCAGGCAGCAGTTTGACGGGTTTTTGTACCGGCTTCCGATTACCGGATCGTTGGTTAAAAATGTAATGCTGGCGGAATTATCACGCACTCTGGGATTGCTGATAGGAGTGGGGGTGGGAGTGGTGGAAGCGCTGACAATAGTGGCGGAGACGTTGGGTAACGTAGTAGTGGAGAAAGACCTGAGACGTATTTCCAGGCAGGTGGAAAAGGGCTTCCCGATTTCGATCAGTTTTTCCGAGAGTGAGTTGTTCCCGCCGATGGTGGGACAGATGATTGCCGTGGGTGAAGAAACGGGAAAGCTGGATGAGGTACTATATAAGCTATCGGTTTATTTTGAGTCTGAGTCCGAGCAGAAAGTCAAAGGATTGACAACGGCTATCGAACCGGTAATACTAATGATACTGGCAGTGGGAGTGGGTTTTTTGATGTATGCAGTGGTTATGCCAATTTACGGGATTACAAATAAAATATGAGACTTAAGGGGGTGAGTAGACTATGAGAAGAAAATGGGGTTTTACCTTAATTGAACTGTTAGTAGTTATCGGAGTTTTGGCGGTAATTGCGGCAGGGATTGTGGCCTTGATTGATCCGGTGGATAAATTGGCCCAGGCTAATGACGCTAAAGTACAAAATGACGTAGGCCAAATTGCCACAGCTTTGCAGTCTTATGCGGCGCAAAATAGCGGTTTGTATCCAACCTCTGCTGAATATACAGCGGGAGTTTTGAGAACATCGGGTGAACTGACTACAATGCCGACTCAACCGACAAACTATACTGCTTATGCATATAGCGTGAACGCGGGTCAGACCATAGGGAAGGTAACTGGGCAACTGAAAGCCAAGAAAAATACGACGGCAGGCGGAGTCGGGACGTGGTGTTGGGATTCAAGTTTGGGTACTGCCGGGGTATACAAAGCTGCGGCCACGACTACTTTGGGAGCCTGTCCGTAAGGGAATTGATGTGTAGAGAGAGAAACACTGCCCGACAGGGTAGTGTTTTTGTGGGAAGGAGCGGTTATTATTAACTAGTGACTATCTGGATTTTTGTGCTGGGGGCAATGATGGGAAGCGCGGCTAACGCTCTGATTGACCGTCTGCCGCGGGGAGAGAAGTGGGGGGCGGGCAGATCGCATTGCGATAAGTGCGGACGAAAACTGGAGTGGTATGACCTGATACCGGTGGTATCATGGCTGGCTTTGCGGGGCAGGTGCAGGTACTGCCACTCCCCTATCCCCTATCGGAATTTGGTAGTGGAGGTGTTGATGGGGGTGGGATTTTTATTAATTTTTAATCAATTCTCTAATTTTCAAATTTTTCAAACATTGGTTTTGATGGGGATTTTTTGGGTGACGACTATAATCGCCGTGATGGATTGGGAAACAAAATTAGTGTCTGAAGCGATGGTGGTTGTTTGGGGGTTATTAATATTAATTTTCAATTTTCAATTTTCAATTTTTAATCAATTATTAATTAACAATTTTCAAAATAATGTTTTAGGCTTGTTGACAGGGTTATTTTTGATCGGGGGGTTGTGGGCGGTTTCTAGGGGAAAAGCTATGGGGTTTGGGGACGTGGAAATCGCGGCGGTAGCCGGGTGGTGGCTGGGATGGCCTGCGATCGGCGTGGCAATCTGGATAGCATTTGTGAGCGGAGCGGCAGCGGGTTTGGTAAAAATAGTCTTAGGAAAGGCGAAAATGAAAAGTGAAATACCGTTCGGTCCTTTTCTGGTTTTCGGGACCTGGGCGGCGTTTTTTTGGGGGGAGAGGTTACTGAAAATTTTTAATTTTTAAATTTAAATAACTTACCCCTAACCCCTCTCTTACCTAATACCCATTTAGTTGGAAGCTCACAAAATGGCTTGAGCCAAAATGGGTATACATCCGGCGTACCGGTTTTTGCATACCTGAATAAGCTGGCTATAAGTGATGGGGACTGAAGATGGTACAATAATTTTGATGGAGTATTTTTCGGTTTGGGAATGGAAGAAGCAGGAAATTGTATTTTTTGCGGGGGTGGTGCTGGTGATTTTGGTGATTTCGGCGGTGCAGCTGCGTACAGGAGCGATGAAAACACGGGATGCCCAACGGAAAGCCGATGCGGAACTTGTTACCAGGGCGCTGGTGAGGTATTTGGGCGACTACCGGATACTGCCTGCAGACGATAACGGGGCGATAATCAGCTGCGGCAGGGAGGGCATGGAGAGATGCGATTGGGGGGAGGGAGAAATTGTGGATCGGGATAACGTAGTGTACCTGAAGAAGCTGCCGGTGGATCCCAAGGTGAGCGAAGGCCGCCGGTATGTGTATGAAGCAGATGATAAACGGCAGACGTTTAAAATTTTTGTAGCGCTGGAGTATCGGCGAGACCCGGCATATAAAAAAGGTTTGACACAGGCATGCGGCTCTAATATACAATGTAATTGGTATGCCGGGAATTAAAGTTAAAAGTGAAGGGTTTTCTCTGGTGGAGCTGCTGATTGCGGTGTCGGTACTGATGGTGTTGACGGTTTTGACTATATCCAAGCTGGGACCGGGGTCCCAGAGGTATGGACGGGACGTAAAAAGGAAAGCGGATCTGCAGACAATTGCATCGGCTTTGGAAATGTACCGCCAGGAGAATCGGGGATATCCCGGCTGCAGTTCGGGGTCCAGCTGCAGTTCCGGTGAGATATCCGGTTTGACACCAACTTTTATCGGATCAATACCTCAAGATATGACCAGCGGAAGGATATACCGGTACACTCCGGCCGGCTGCGGGGCGGGAAGATGTGCGACATTTGTTTTGTGTATGGGACGGGAAAAATTGCCCGATCCGGCACCCGGGGTATTGGATGCGGCCTGCGGCGGGAATTGCGGAGGAGCAAGTTATCCTTGTTATGAATTGGTGGCTAATCCATGAAGCGGGGGTTTACTTTGTTGGAATTGGTGGTGGTAATTACCCTAATTGCGTTAGTGAGCGGGTATGTGATGGTGAATTTCGGCCGGTCGGCCAGAGTGCAAGCTGACAAAGCCGCGGGTGAACAATTGGAGCAAGCTTTACGGCAGGCG
>Ga0155488_121_pt1 | contig 4330 bp, 7 predicted proteins | sample RifCSPhighO2_12_FD_107146 | JGI IMG/M metagenome (GOLD analysis project Ga0155488, IMG submission 107146) | Candidatus Amesbacteria bacterium RIFCSPHIGHO2_12_FULL_48_14 | reverse complement strand
TTAGTGCGATACCAGACTAGGGTGGGAGTGGGGGCGGGAGCGGGATTGCGGCAGTTCACGGCAGTTTATGTAGGCCAGGGAGAAGCCAGAGTGAGCTTTAAATCCGGTGAGGAAATAAAAGGGGTGGAGTATCAGCAGGCCGGTGAGACGGACTGGGCGGTGGCGGAGACGACAGTGGAAAAAGGGGTATACACGGCCAGACTCATGGGTTTGTCGGAGGGAGAGGAGTACACGGTGAGAGTGGAGGGGAAAGAATACAGGTTCACTGCTAAGTAAATTCAAAGTTCAAAACTCAAAATTCAAAGCAATCGCTGCGCGAGCAAACTCAAAAACTTTAAATTCAAATGAGCAAAAACTACGATCTTGAAGAGAGAACTGCTAAATTTGGCATGGATGTCATCCGTCTGTGTAAACTTTTGCCTCTGAATGAGATAACTAGGCCGCTTATTAATCAACTGATACGCAGTGCGACGAGTATAGGGGCTAATTATATGGAGGCAAACGGGGCTGACTCTAAGAAGGATTTTAAAGCTAAGATTGCGATTTGCCGCAAGGAAGCCAAGGAGGTGATGCATTGGTTGAGAATGATGGCGGAAGCGGTACCGGAGAAAGCGGGTGAGTTGAGGCTACATGGGAAAGAGGCTCATGAATTAAGCTTGATATTCGGGGCGATAGGTCGGAAGTAGTTTTATAGGTTTTGAATTTGGAATTTGATTTGTGAATTTGAGTTTTGAATTTTGAATTTATATAGTGGATGTATGCGCTGTCCGGATTGCGGAGCAAGGTTAGGGGAGCTGAAACTGCCGCGGGGGGATTTTGCCTATCGGTGCAGCCGATGCGGAGGGTTTTGGATAGACAGCTGGGCAGTCAACCGGCTGGAAGGGAGATGGCTGGCTACGATGCGACGGATCAGTATTGATCCGTTGTGGCTGAAAGGAGGAAAAGGCGAGTGTCCCCAGGATGGGCTGATGCTGACCCGGTTTCGAAGCGAGAGCGTGCCTGAGAATGTAGAAATTAAGCGGTGCATACGCTGCGGAAAATGGTGGTTTCCCAGAGATAATTTGTTTGAGTATAAACCCGCAGTTGAGGCAAAACTTCGATATTTTCAATTATGGGGGAAGACGATTGACTTTGAGGCTGTAGCCTTGCCGATACTGGTACTGGTGATTTTACTTTTGGGGTTGTATGTGGGAGTGAAATTGATTTTGCTGCATCCGGAAGTGCTGATAAGGGCCAAAGAGCTAATAAATTCAAAAATCAAATGACAAAATTCAAAGCAAGTAAGAAATTCAAATGACGAAAAAATACGACTTGGAGGAAAGAACAGCAAAATTCGGTATAAATGTGATACGTTTTTGTAAGTTGTTGACCTTAAATGATCTTACAAAACCGTTAATTAACCAACTGGTACGTAGCGCAACTAGTATTGGAGCTAATTACATGGAAGCGAGCGCTGCCGATTCCAAAAAAGACTTTAAAGCTAAGATTGCAATTTGTCGAAAGGAGGCTCAAGAACTTAGTCTGATATTCGGAGCTATAGGTCGAAAGTAGTTTTTAGGTTTTGAATTTTGAATTTGCTATACGGTCTTGGGTGTCATGCCCAGAAGCCACAGAATGGCCTCTTTTTTGTAGCGGCGGTCACCCCGGGAATTGATTCTGATGGGGACCAGTTTACCCCGCTTACCCCAGCGCTTGATAGTGAGAGTGGAGACGCGCAGGACCTGGGCGACTTCGCGAACGGTGAGGAGATCGGGGAGGTCGTTGAGACTCAATGAGGCCATCTGATATATAAGTTATGGCTTTTGATTTAGTTTGTCAAGGATTGATTGGTAAAGTCAATTTTAAATTACAAATTTTAAATTTTAAATCAAAACTAAAATTTAAATGGAAAAATTATTTCGTGTTGATAACGATTTTTGAGAATATTGGGGAGAGCTCTTTGGCTTCCTGCCATAGTTTTCTGCAAGTCTCGATGGTTTTAGGGTTCTCGGACGATTTGGCAAGCAATCTTAGCCAGTATTGGGTTTCTTTGGCCTCTTTTTTGCAGATGGAAATTTTGTTTTTGAAGTCTTTTCTGCTTGATGCACCATTGGCTTCAGCGTAATTTGCGCCAACACTGGTCCCAGACCTGATTAGCTGGTCGATTATTGGTAAAGTGATGGCGTTTTTGGGACATGATTTACAGAGAATGATAATGTTTTCAGCAAAGGTTATTGTTCTTTGTTCAAGATCGTAGGCTGGTTTTTGAACTTGAGTCATTTGAGCTTGATTTAAAATTTAAAACTTAAAATTTGTAATTAGTTGTTATGGCGACCCAGTCTCCGGTCCAAACCCCGTTAACCGTAGAAATCGCTTCAACCTATTTTTCAAATACCTTTTACCTGGTCCAGACTTAAGGAATTTTTCTCTTGCTTGGGCATCTTCTTCATCCATACATGCCTCGTAATAAATCAGATCAAATGGACCACGATTCTTGGTAGAAAAATTCCTGCCTGAATTATGTTCTTTGAAGCGATTTCTTAGATCGCCTGTATACCCCGTGTAAAGCTTATGATCTTTTTTGCTAAGTAACAGATAGGTGTAAAACATGACTCTTTTTAAGGCGATCCGGTTAACGGGGCAAATCTCACCGCTCCTTCGTTGTAAACCGTTTTTACCTGCTGGGCGGTTAGGGCGTAATTGAAAATCTTAACATCGTCGATCTGGCCATTTAAGACGTTGTCACCAGTTGTCAAGCGGCTCCCTATCAGTAAGTCATCACTGCCGTTATACGCAGCTGATTGAGCGTTACTATATTGATAACCTGCGTTGACACTGCAGTACTTTAAATTATTTACAGAGTCATGGATAGCTGTGATGAAGTACCACGTTCCGGTACTAATAGCGTTGCTGGCATTACAGGCAATGGTAGAATTGCTTGTTCCGTTAGTGCTGATGGTGAACTCAAACCTATTTGATCCAGTATTATAGAAAAGATCATAAGCGTAGTTCCCGGAATTCCTTAGTTTATTAAGAACTTTCGGGTAGCCAGTCAAAGCGTTCATTTTAACCCAAGTGGTTATCGAAAAGTCGCTGTCGTTAAATTGAACTATTGATGGGTTACCAATAGAAACATAATCATCACTTCCATCAAATCCTAAACTCGCATTTCTTTTGCCTGTGGTGCCATCGTTCCACATTTCAGTTGAGGTCCCTGAACTGCAGGTACCGACTGCAGTATTGCCAACCGAAACGGGGTAAATAGTTCCGTTGTTGCCGTTTCCGGAAGAATCATTGGCAGTTGCTCCGGCGCATTCATCAAATTTCCACCAGCCGACGGGTTTGCCGCGGTTGTAATCCCAGGCGATTTGGGCCGAGCTGCGGGCGTAGTTGTAGATGCTGACATTGTCGAGCTGGCCTGCCCACCAGTTGTCGGTCCCCGACGCTTGTTTGATCTCAACTGCGATAATCGACCAGTCTTGAGCTGCGCTTAATGTCCCTGCGGCTGTCTCTGATGAGGCGTCAGCGGTAAGGTCTGCCGCATCGACTCCGACGACACTACCTACAGGGCCGGTGGTTACGTAACCACGAGATGTAAGATCTGTCCAGGCTATAGTTCGATTTCGCATTTGGACAGCTGAATAAACAAGATTACCGCTGGTGGTGTTGATGGTTACGGATGGGCTGTCGGTATCGGGAATGCTTTCAGAACAGGCACCGTCGACTCCGTTTTCGTTAGCTGAACTGTAGTTACCTATAGGGTCACTTAAGTTTACTCCGGAATATCTGGAAACAAGAATTACCGCCGCTTCCATAGTTCCCCCGGTACTTAAATTAGCGGTGACTGTGCCGTCTCCCGTGGGTGTGCCCGAACCCTTCCAGATAGCAACCATAAACCCATTATTGTCCACGCATTGATTGTCAATTTGCGTCCAAGTCAGTCCCAGACCGGTTACCGAATCCACCGTGATACTGGGGGCATTACCTCCTCCGATAGCGGCAATATAAAAATTGTCCGCAGCGGAGGTGACCGTCCCGGATGTGACAGACATTGATGCACCCGGTGTTGGCGTAGGTGTAGGATCACCGGTGGATCCGGTAACGGTGGCCTGATGCGTGATACCACCACCGGCAGCGCCGGAATCGCCGTCCCTCCCCAGGTAAAATACATCATCGTTGGCATAGGTGCCGGTTCCTGTCAAAGAAGAATCCGTGCCTACGAGAACGCCGTCGATATATAGGTAGAGAGCGGTTGTCCCGTCTTTGACACAGGAGACGAAGTGCCAGTTGTTGTCGTCATAGGTAGCGGCGGTGGAGGTGACAGAATCGAGGGGGAACGAAGAATTATCCG
>Ga0155488_137_pt3 | contig 7065 bp, 7 predicted proteins | sample RifCSPhighO2_12_FD_107146 | JGI IMG/M metagenome (GOLD analysis project Ga0155488, IMG submission 107146) | Candidatus Amesbacteria bacterium RIFCSPHIGHO2_12_FULL_48_14 | reverse complement strand
GGAGGCGGGGGCGCAGCCGGGGGCGGCGGGGGCGGCGGGGGCGGCGGAGGAGCTGACTGAGCCCGGACAGGCAGGACCTGGACCAATAAGATACCGCAGAGGGCTACTACCGACACGAGGCGGTGGATAAATTGGGTGTTCTTTTTATTAAACATTGTTAGTTAATTTCTAATTTTTAAATCCTAATTTCTAAATATTTTTGTTTTTGAGTTTGTGAGGTGGCCGGCTGAAGTGCTAGCAGGCGCACCCCACAAACGTCAAAATTTAAACTAATCCCAAGAAACCCAAAAGTTGACTTAGGCTCAGATTGAAACTGAAACTGAAGTCAAATTCGGGCCATTCGGGCAATTCGGGCCATTCAAAACCAGCTCCGTCACCATAAATGTTGACGTTACCGGAATTGCTTACGGCCACATGATCCAAAGCGTCTCCTGTCAGGATACCCGGATCACCCTCGGGATCTCCGGTGTTCTGATCGACGTCATTTTCGCCAGTCTCAGAATCCCCATCGACATCGTTGAGAAGGAAAGCGAAATTTCCGTATTCTCCCCAACCTTGGTAGACATTCTTTTCGCTTTCAAGTTCGGCTTCGATCTCGTTTTCGGTATCAGCCCCGTTTTCGCCAATCTTGGCAAAAAGGTCCAATAGGCATCCGCAGTCAACCTCAGCAGAGTTGAAGTTGACCATGTTGTCAACCTCTACCCAGGTTTTGGCGTCACCGGTACCGATTAGCACGTCGCCGCCAGTATTCTGGTTAGCGTCGTTTTCACCGGTTTCGGCTTCGGCTTCCACCTCGTTTTTGACTTTGGCAAAGTTGTCCTGGGTAATTAGGGTTTCCTTTTCCAACTCCAATTCGATTTCGTTTTCGGAATCATAACCGTTACCCACAATCCAGGCAGACAGCGACCCGCCGTCGTTATCACCTCCTCCAACCACCGCCATGTTGGCGTTGGCCAGAGTAGAGACTTCGACAGTAGTGGATGCCTTGCCGGTACTGATTAGGACGTCGCCGCCAGTATTCTGGTTAGCGTCGTTTTCACCGGTTTCGGCGTCGGCATCAACCTCGTTTTTGACTTTGGCAAAGTTGTCCTGATAGATATCGATCTCGTTTTCCAGTTCGAGTTCTACTTCATTCTCGGACTCCGCGCCATTTTCAGCAATTTTGACTGTGGTGTCTCCGGCTGAACAGCAGTCCACAGAGGCGGAGTTGCTGTTGAGCATATTGGAGATGGCTACACTAGTCCTGGCGTTGCCGGTTAGTATACCAGTCGTACCGCCGGTATTCTGGTTAGCGTCGTTTTCACCGGTTTCGGCGTCGGCATCAATGTCATTGATGATTATTGCCTTGTTGTGCTGGTAAACCGACGTTTCGTTTTCCAGTTCTACTTCTACTTCATTCTCGGAATCGTAACCGTTACCGATTATCTCGATAGTGTTGTCAGCCAAGACGGGAGAAGCTAAACTCAGGAACATAGTTCCTGCGGATGCGGCTGCCAATATTTTTTTTGTAAATTTTGTCATTTTATATTCTTCACCTCCTTTCGTTTGGTGATTCCCCTTCGACTAGCTCAGGGGGCACTTCGATCCGTCTTTTGGATTTACCAAAAAACGGAGGCCTCTCTTTCCTTTCCCTCGACAAGCTTTGGGAGAAGACTGAGAAGCCTCCGTTCGCGGTCAGCTTTAATCTATTAAAGTTTTCGTAATAAACTTCCTTAATCCGGGGCAGGCAGATGCAGATTGAGAAGTTTTGTTTGCTTTTGTTAGCTTTAGTTTTTTAAATTGTATTTATTGTTTATTATAAACAAATACGTTTGTCAAGTATCAGCGTGGTTTTTGGGTGGACGTCTTCTTGATGTTGCGGACAGTAATCTGGGTAACAGTGTTATCCTGGACATATATTTCCAGGCTTCCGTAGCCGTGAATCATCTTCAGCGAATGTACGATTTCATCAATCAAAGAGGGAGAAAGGGATTGAATTGAGTATTTATTCATTGAAGGACTATTGCCAGTTAAGATCGATGGTGGTTTTCTCACCCTCGATCTCACCCACAAGTAGTTTTAAGTTTTTATCCGAGTCGTTTATAGGAAAACCCAGACGGGTATATTTGGTAGAGGTAGGCTGAACGATAACCGGATCGTTGTGAATTTCGGGTGCCAACCGCTCAATAGAATTATCGTTAACCGTCAGGCGGAAGTAATCTTTGGAATTTATTTCCAAAGACCGGGTAAAACTACTGGTAATTTTGACCGTCAGAATCAGGAAGGTCCGACCCTGGATGGCAGTGGCTCTATTGCCTTTGACAATTATTTCGTCACGCAGTTGGGCCGATTCGAGCAAAAACTTTATTTCGTCCAAAGTAACACCTTTGGAATTTTTTAAGGGAAAGGAGAATTCGCGATTGAGACTTTGAGTGGCTTTGGCACCGGCAACTACAGCCCGGCCGTCAGCGGCTAGACGGGATGAAGGTTTACCGGTACGCCTCAAGAGACCCAAAACCCAAAAGACGGCGATTATGACGGCTATGCCTAAAATTAAAACCGGCAGGATCTTTTTGAAGTTATATTTTTTAATACGGGAGATACTGCCCGGAGAAAAGGAGGGACGAAATCTAAAGTTTCTGAAAAATCTGGCTCGGAAATCTCTTAATGACACTTTTAAATGCCTCTTTAAATAAAAAAACTGCCTGGGCAGTCAAGTTGGGTGGATGCTAACAAAGCAGTCAGCTGTTGTCAAGAGTGATGCGAATACGGGTGAAGGAAGAATTATCAGATCGGGATATTTCAATATCTACTTTGACATCAAATCCTTCGGCAACTAAACGGTTGAGGACACGATCGTTGGCAGAGGTTTTGACAAAAGAGGTGGCGGTCAAATTTAAAGCCTCAATTTTGTTTCTGTACCAGGAAGTGACAGTGTCCGGGGAGTCGGACGTTTGCCACACTCCTGATGATACCAATTGGGAGCCGGGATACACCCAGGAGGATAAATCCGGTGGGGGTATAGGTATGGATGTATTGGTTGGAATCCTGGCGGATGTAGGCTTACGGATGGGAACTGACGTCGGAAAAGGTGACGGGGCAGGAGTGATGGCTGGTGTGGGATTTGTCAGCCGTTGTTCCTGTTGACCCAAAACCTGATCTTTGGCCGAAGGGCGAAAAACTATACCAACTGCCAGAACGATGAGAGCTACAATTAAAACCAATGAGGGCATACTTCCCTATTATGCCACCCGGGTCAAACGGGTGATGTTGACAAGGCTGGTCGAGATTCTTATACCCAACATATTTCGGTTTGCAGCTGCAAACCGTGTTGGTTATATATCCGTCAACTCTCGTTTGGTTGCAAACTCTAGTACGACGGCTATAGTATGGATGAGGATGCGGGTAGGTTATGTGTCATTCAGAATTGCCGGGACTGATGGAGTGAGTTTGGAGGCAGAAAGATGGCGAAAAATACTTTTGCGAATGGGGCATGAAGTGACTTTTGTCGCCGGGGAGTTGGATCGAGTGGGTTTGTTGGTGCCCAGCCTACATTTCACCCATCCGGAAGTATATCGAGTTCACCAACTGGTTATAGAGAATAACCTCAGCTATAAAAGGGTGGAAAGGGAGATTTTTGCTCTAGCGGGGGTGATCGAGGGAGACTTGAGACAGTTATTCAGAATGCATAAATTCGATCGATTGATCGTGGCCAATGTGTTTTCTTTACCGATGCATTTTCCCCTGGCGGTAGCATTGGAGCGAGTGATCACCGAATATAAAATTCCAACCGTGGCGCGCAACCATGATTTTTGGTGGGAGAGGCATAGATATTTAAAATCGCATTGTTTTGAGTTTTTCCAGCGCTTTTTTCCCCCTCCTGGTGAGTTAATCCAACAAGTGACGATAAACTCTATTGCTCAGAAAGAATTGAGGCGGAGATTAGGGATCCACTCGATAGTGATCGGAGATTGTTTTGATTTTGAGAGTCAGATGAATCGAAGAGACGAATTCAACAGTAAATGGCGCCAGGATTTCTCAATCAGGGAAACGGATATTGTTTTTTTACAGGCCACTAGGATAGTTGAGCGAAAACAAATTGAGCTGGCGATGGATTTAGTTAGTCGGTTGGGAGATGCCAGAGTGATTTTAGTCTTAACCGGATATGCCGGAGATGAAAGAGGTGAATACCTGGAGAAACTGAGGGAATATAGTCAAAAGGCAGGGATTAGGACCAAGTACATCGGCTCGCGAGTGAATTCTGCCAGATGTATCCGTGGTGGAAAACGGGTATTTACCTTGTGGGACTGTTTTGTGAATTGTAACTGGGTCACTTACCCCTCTGCTGTCGAAGGGTTTGGTAACCAATTTATCGAAGCGGTATATTACAAAAAACCGATATTCGTCAACCGTTACCCGGTGTATCAGGCGGATATTGAGCCGTTGGGATTTCAGACGGTAGCCATAAATAGAAAAGTGACAGAGACCGCAACAAAGAAAGTGGTAAAATGGCTGGCTAACCCGAAGTTGGTGGCGAAAGTAGTGGAAAAGAATTTCCAAATCGGAAAAAAATATTTCTCCTTTGAGGCTACGGCCAAGAAATTGAAAGGCTTAGGTTTTTGAAATAGGCATCAGCCTTCACACCTTTAAGGTGTGAAGGCTCTTGAAGGATAATGGGGTTTCACTCCGGCAGGTAGTATATATAACCTTGCTGCTTTAAAGATTCAGAGTTATAGAGAGGTATTAAATACTCCTCCAATATTTTTTGGTTTTATCCACCACCATCTTAAATACAACAAGGAGGAATCTAATATGGAGAAGCAGGGAGGCTAGAAGAAAAATAGCAGCCATAAAGAGAGAGTCAGTACCACTGTATTGAAATATTAAGAAGGCACCTATAAGAGCAGTAAGAAAGGCGAGGAAAAAAATTGTTGCTTTACCTTAAAGGTGTGAAGGCTAGGCGGGGGTGGGTCAAACGGGCTAAATAATCACACACCGGGTGTGTGATTATACTGAGGCGGCAGTGAGGATGAGACGCTGGCGGTCAAGAAAACCGGTGCAGGTATAGAGAATGAGATTTGAGACAGAGTCAGAGACCGGAGACAGAGAGCTGATATCTTTGGGGGAAACCACTTTGATATTTTGAATTATAAAATTGCGCGTAGTACCTGAGTCAAAAGTTACGGTGACGACCTGGCCGGGTTGAGCTCGGTGGAGCGGACGGAGGAGGCGGAGCCAATTGTGACCATAGAAAATGGCGGTACCCGGCTGGCCGGGGAGTTGGGAAGAAGCAAGAAATGTGACTCCGTCGGGGGTGGTAGGAAAACGATCATTTTTGATATCAGCGGGATAAACAGGTAAATCGAGTCCTACGGAAGACAGGCGGATACGGTACGGCAGGCCGGAGGCAGTTGCAGGAGGAGGGGGGGGAAGCGGAACGGGGGAGTAACGCTGCCAAACAGCATATCCAGCAAAGGTAAAGCTAAGCCAGGAAAAAAATAAGAAGAGAAGGGAGAGTTTACTGGCCACGGCGGAAGCGGCGAGCGGTAAGAACGGAGAGACCTAAAAATGATAACCCCAGGCCCAGAAGAGTAAAAATTGTAATTAAGTTACCGGTAGGGGCGAAGGCGCCCAGGACAGCTCCGCCAACGGGAGCTGTGGAGAGATCGGAGGGCATGCAGTTATTGACAGCGGTGACTGCAAAATAGTAAGTCTGGTCCGGATCCAGAGCCTGGACTGTAAAAGAGGTGACATTGCCGGTGTTGGCTACACCATATGTATATTCATTCGGTTTTAAACCGTAAGAAATAGAATAGTGGGTAGCATTTTCGCTTTTGGACCAGACCAGAGTAGCTGTTGCACCGGAGCGGGTGACGGACAACAGGACGGGGGCGGCCGGTTTGGCGGAATCGCATACCGGAGCACCGCCTGCACCCGGGGGGCTAAATGTAGGAGCGGGAGTAGCCGGGGAAGGCGTGGGAATACTTTCCCCGCCGCCGCAACTGAAGCTGACATTCTTGGCAAGATAGGCTACATCATCCAGCCCCCACAACGCACCGGAAGGAACATAAATCCAGCCCAGTTTGACGAAATCATCAATTTCGCCTCCTGACAAATCCCCTACTTTCCACCAATTTGTCTGGATACCGCTTGTACCTGAGGCAGGACAAAAACATTGAATCAACCGGTCTGACCCGACAACTTGATAGACGCTATCGCTACCGGTATAAGTACCCAAGTCTCCGGGGATACCGTGGGTGCCGGAAGTGTAAGAAACTTTGAGTGAACCAGTTGGTGCCAAGCATGAGGGAAAATCAGGGGGACTTACGGCCGCCGAGGCCGGGCTGGCGATAACCGCGAGAAATATCAGGAGGAAAAGAATAATCATTGTTGCCGGCAGGGATTGCGGCAGGAGTGTTACTGACCTATAACTATATCACGACGTAGGGAATATATCAACTTTAAGAGCTTGAATAAGAGGTTTTCGTGTGATTTGACTAAATAAATCGTGAGGGGTTCGGCAGAATTAGTAGCCTGGAGACCGTGGTCAAAATAACCCGGGGCTGAAATAACAATACCGGAAGAATCAGAGAAAATAATGGGGATGGAAATTGTACCTGCGGAATTGCTAAAGAATTTGCGTCCCTTAAAATCTGCCACAGCGGCAGTCACCGGTCGGCCGACAAAGTTTAATACCGTAACCGACCGAAGGGGAGGAGAATAATACCGGGTAAGCGTATCTACGGCTGGCCGGGGAGACCCGCCAGTTGTCCAAAGGGCAGTAGAACTGCCGGTGTTGGTCCAGTAATTGAGGCCAACCACTTGGGGTTTGTCGATCAGCCGGGTTAATAGCTCATCCAGCCATTTGGCCTGCTGGGACTGGGACATAACTCCGTGAATTCCGGGGATGGGAACCCCGAATTCACCTAAAACGACTTGGCCGCCGGAGGAATCGGCCAGGCTAACCAGATCTGAAACCAGTTTTTGGGGATCGGCAACATAATGGTCGACCACCACAATGCCGTCCAGGGCCGCAGTAGTAGGCCGATCCATGACCAACCTGGCCACGTCACCGTTTAAAGAAAA
>Ga0155488_126_pt1 | contig 8493 bp, 3 predicted proteins | sample RifCSPhighO2_12_FD_107146 | JGI IMG/M metagenome (GOLD analysis project Ga0155488, IMG submission 107146) | Candidatus Amesbacteria bacterium RIFCSPHIGHO2_12_FULL_48_14 | reverse complement strand
AGGGGGGGGTAGACGGGGAGCCAGGGAGGTGCGAGGGAAGGGAGGGAGGAGGGGTGGAGCGGGTGCTTAAAAGATAGAGGACAGAGAAAAGAGATAGAGAGATGAGGCCAAGGAAGGCCAGCGATTTGGGGCGGCGGAGGCGGGTTAGAAGGTTTACCATTGTTTACCGATACCGAGAACGTAAAATGATCCGGCGGTAGCGCCACTTCGGTCTGTGGCGATAGTGTAGCTGATGGTTTTATCGGCACCGTTGCTATCCATGGTCCTAATATAATCAGGGGTGGCATTGTAGACAATGGAGACGTGGTGAGCGACGTCAGCCGGGCCCCAGGTATGGATGAAGACAACATCACCAGGTTGGATATCAGGGATGGTGGGCTGAAGAGCTTCGGTGATAGTTTTGTAGTGGTTTTGGGACTGGAACCATTCGCGCATGGTTTGAGCTCTGACCATGTCGCCATTGCCTTGCCAATCGAAGGGGACGTTGTGCCCCGTGTCACGATAGGAAAGGATGATGTTCCAAGTACACCAGAAGAGGTTGTAAACAGTGTTGGAAGGATAGGGAGGGTTGGGGTTGGCAGCAAATTGGTTTTCATCAAAGAAGTCGTAGGGGTCGCCCGCGTCGTCATACTGGGGGGAACGGTTCCAATAACCCCAGAATCCGCAGCGTAGACCGGAACCTTCGGTTTCATTGGGGTTGTCGGGGTTGGTGGAGTCGGCGGGAATGCCGCCGACGATTTGATATGAGCGGAAAGCAATGTCGTTACCGGTAGGGGGAGGAAAAGGGAGAGGTTGGTAATCCTGACCGGGAATACAGGCAACGGCCGGAGTCGGGGCTCCGGAGATGCCGGGGAAGATCATGGGGGGATTGAAGCCGGGGGAGATGGGGACGACGTAAGCGCCGGAGTTGATGATGAACATGAAGAAAGCGATAACCACAGGGACAACTAAGATGATGATAATAATAGGAAGGAAGATCGAGCTGATGATGACTTCGGGTATACCAAGGATAAGGCCGCCGATGACTTGAACGGTAGAGGTGAGGAAGCCGGTTGCAGGGCCAGAACCAGTGAAGAAGGATTGGAGACCGGCACCGGTAATTGCACCGATACCAGTACTCAGGGCGATACCGGTGGCGCCAAAGCCGGCAAAAGCACTGGTAGTCAAGCCGACCAGAGCTCCGATTAACATGGGGGCGTATTCTTTGAGTTTTTTGAAAGTCCTGACTGCTAGGCCGATGGTGGCATCGACAACCAAGCCGACGACAAAAGCAATGATATTTCCGATGACTGGAGCAACGGTAGTACCAATTGCTTGAAGTGCGGTTTGGAGTCCTAATTGGGTGACAATTTTAGAGGTAATGGCAGAGATAGTTTTGCCAATGGCAGTTTGAGCGATTTTACTGAATACGGATTTGGCAAGTGAGGTTACGGGTGCGAGAAGCCTGCGGCCCATAAGAGTGTAGGGGTGTGACGCAAGTCGCGAAACTCTGAATGCTGACGGCGCGAGGCGAGTAAGGCCGGATTTGGTAAAGAGGGTGTAGATTTGTCTACCAACGGGGGAGGCGAAAAATTGTTTGCCGGCAGGGGAGGCGGCAAACCTTTGCAAAAGTTCGGCGGCCGGGCCCTTGACTCTGTCAATGGGCTGGTCGGCTAAATGGCGAAGCAAATCGGAAAGGGGGCCGGGGCGGGAGGTTTGGCCGAGGTGTTCCTGGGGGTTGAGAGAGGGGGCAGGGCCGTACTGGCGGAGGAGCTGGTCGGCAGTGAGATCGGGATTGAGGTTGTCCAATCTGAGGCCGCGAAACAGGGATTGGAGTGAAGGTTGGGATTCGAGATGGTTTAAAGCAAAAGGGAACAGTTGTCTGAAGGAGTTGGGATCGGAGCTAAAGCCGGAGAGGTAATACGCGGCTTTAAGAGTGGGAAGGGCTTTTTGGGCCAGGCGCTTGGCGGCATCGGATGTTAAGCCGGTGAGCTGAAACTGGAAAGTGAGGTATTGAAGAAGGGCGGCGTCCCCTCTGAGGTAAAAATCATAACCACCCACATATTGAGAGAGCTGGCCGATGAGGGTCTCCGGGTGGGAAATGAGCCTTTTGGCTTCCAGCTGGGGGAGAACAGTGCGGTTTAAGTGGCGGTTTAGTTCGTCGGTAGAAGCGGCGGGGTGGGAAACTTTGTAAAGAGTAAGGCCGGTGGCGATGGGGACAAGAATGCCGGTATCAAGACCGGTTTGGGAAAGACGGGAAAGAATTAAAGAATGAAAAGCGGCCAGATCCGGGTGGAGAGGGAGAAGAGCAGGGAGGGCAGGAGCCAGGAGGGAAACAGCTACGGGAAGAGTGTTTTTGTCCGGGGAGGAGGACATGATGAGATCGACGGCGGCGGGAATTGTGGTTTGGGGGGAAACTGCGAGTTGGGTGACCAGCAGAGGCTGGATAGAACGGAGGACGAGAGATTCGGGGGAGCGGTCGGGAACAGTCTCGAGAGACGAGACAAGGGCCTGTTTGATTTGGGTGAGGGTTTCCCGGGGGAGACTAATTTCGGTCGGGGAAACCGGAACTGTGGCGTGAATATAACGCAGAAGAGGGGTGCGGAGAATTTGGAGGATCGGGGGGGCTTGGGGGTCGTAAATTTCGGCGATTTGGGCCAAGGCGGTGATTATTTCGGGTTGAACGAAAACGGAGGTGGCGGAGGAAACAGTTTGGGAGATTTTGTCCGGTAGGGAGGAAGGGGGAGTACCCAGCAGAATGGGGAGTTCATATAGAATTTGGGACTGGTCAGATTCGGGAACGGGGGTGAGGGAGAGGAGGCGGGAGGAGACCTCTTTGAACTGGGCGGCGGAATAAAAAGCGGGAAGAGCGGCAGAAACCTGGCTGACTTGGGAGGAGGTTAGCTTAAGGGCGGTCAGAGTGGGTGAGAGACGAGTGACGGCCTGCTGGGGGTCAGCCAGGGGATAGCTGAGGTGTTCGGTGAAGAGGGAATCGGCGAGGACAGCGGAGGAATCTGGAGGGAGACCGAGGGGGGTGACGACTGAATCGCGCAGAGTTTGTATTTGCCGGCTGAGATCGGGGTAAACGAAAGTGAGGCTGTCAGCCAGGGGGGCAACTAAAGAGAGGGTAGCCGAGGGGGGACCGGTGCGATCGATAATTCTGACCAAGTCGGGGACAGGCAGACTGTCAGGGTGAGTGGCAAGACGCAGAAAAACAAGAGACTGGACGTTTTCCAGGAGGGTAGCGGCGGCGGGGTCGCTTTTGGCAACAGTTTTGCGAATAAGATCCAACTGGGAGAGCATTTTTTGGTGGGCTGTAGGAGCTTTGCGGCGGAGTTTTTGGGCCTCCTGCTCCTGCTCTCTGAGATGCTGATCGTATTGATCGACGAGGACCTTGAGAATTCCGTACATGGACTCGATTTTTTGTTGTGACAGTTCCAACAGAGCCAAATTTAGAGCCAGAAGCGGCTCATCATCCTGCCTGACCTGTTTTAATTTTTGGGCGGATAAGACCTGTTCCGCGACGGCCCAGATTTTGTCTTCGAGAGAGGATTCGGTTTCACCGGCAGGAATTTCAGGCGGAGTTAAGGAGAGACCGTAGATTAATAACTGAAGGCGGGAGAGGAGCTGGGTATTAACGGTAAAGTCAGGCATGGGTGTCGTCCTCCTTTATATTAGCTGATTCGGGCGTGGGGACAAGACGCAGAGAAGGAGCGGCGGCTTTTTGGGCTAAAAGTTCCTGGGGTTTGGTGGTGACCAGCTGGTGCTCATCAGGAGAGGCGAGGAAACGGGCGGCAACGTGATTATTGCCGGCAAAGAACAGACCTTCGCCGACGTTGGCTGAGAGGAGGAGGTGCTTTTCACCCTCGGAGAGGTAAAAAATCTGGGCAATACGATCGACGGCCGCAGGGGATTGTTTCAAAAGAACCTGAATGGATGAATTGGTGACAATAGCCTTGCCGAAATCGGTATTTAAAAAGTCCTCGACGTCCTGGGTGATGGTAGTTAACCCCAGGAAGTATTTGCGGGCACGCTTGGCAATGCCATAGAGAAAATTGGCGGAGTCGGGGTAGCGCATTAGGTACCAGGCCTCGTCGACTACCAGGATGCGTTTTTTGAGGTCACGGCGCAGTTTGGTCCAGATGTAGTCAAGAATTATAAATATAGCGATGGGTTTTAGGGTGTCTTCCAAGTCGCGGACGGAAAAAACAGTGAAGGGATTTTTGAGAGCAACGTTACTGGGCTGATCGATAATACCGGTGAAGCTGCCTTTGACAAACTTTTCCAGGCGGTCGGCCAACGAGGCCGCCTGGGGCTCTTCCATACCGATAAAAGCCTTGTAAAGATCTTCCATTAAAGGGGGGGTTTTCTTTTGAGTTAGAGGGTCCGGGGTGATACCCTTCATGCGGTAAGCCAGTGTCAAAGCCCGATCCAGGAGAGCTTCCTCGGTAGGATTTAAGGTCCCCATAATGACCTTAAAAAGTGAGTGCAGGGATTGGATTTTGAGATTGAGCTCGTTTTCTTCCGAAAATTCGGTGAGTGCGGAGAGATCGAAGGGGTTGATACGGTTTTGAGAGCTATAAGAGAAATTTATATAATCGCCGCCGACGACTTCGCAAATAGGGCGGTATTCGTTTTCGGGGTCGATGACAATAATTTCGGTGCCGAACATAAGCGAACGAAGAATTTCCAGCTTGACCATGTAGGAGTTGTGGACGAATAGTCCGCCGTCTCCGGCCAGGAAAACGCCATTATCCACTTGAAGATCGTACACATATTTTTCTTTATGTTTGATGCGTTCGATTTTAACGATGGGGTCCCAGAAGAGGTCGGAATTGGCCAGAAGTCGGAGTTGAGCCAGTTTTTCTTGGGAGTGGCGGATCTTGAGCTGGGTAGAGCGATATTTTCTGGCGATGAAACGGGCGGCCTGGAAAAGAGGGGAATAGCGGGAGTTGTGGGTCTGGCGAAGGACGACAGTGGTCCAGAGTGATTTATCGTACTCCTGGAGGGAGACGCCCTGATATTTGAAAGAGGAATAAAGAGCGGAAGTGACTTGAGGGAGGGAGAGGACATGGCCAGTGATGGTTTGGTAAGCCAGGAGAACGTTTTGGGCTAAAGGAGGATGGAGATAACGTTTCATGACGCGCCACGACTGGCCGAGCTGTTGCCAGAGGAGGTGGTTTAAACGCCGACTTTTTGAGCCGATGGTGATGAGTTTGGAGACGGGCGGAAGGTGTTTGAGGAGCTCGATATGGGCCGAGAGTGAGCGGAGTTCGGAAATTCTTTTTTCGCAGAGATTAATGGCGGTGAGGAGTTGGGTGCGGGAGGGTTGATATTCCCCATTTTTTAAGTCGACTATGATTTGGGGGGCTTTAATTTCGGAGGTGGGGTAGAGGGACTGATAAAGGGAATTGAAAATAGGTTCCAGACTAGGGATGGTATCGGTGTTGGTGTTGCCAACGGGAATACTTTCTAGAAGCTGTTTGAGTCGGGCGTTTTTAGCCGCAGTAAGAAAGCCGATTTGGTGGGCGAATTTTTCGAGGTTGTCTTTTCCAGAGATGGTGACTTGGTAATAGACCCCTTTAGTTTTGGAGGAGGTGTTGGTGGCAGATTTATGTTTGGTGCGGATACGGGCAACGATGCCAAAACGGAGGAGAAGGTAGGTAAGGTCTGAAGATAAATCTTTTGATTTGGTGGTGGCGTTAACTTCGTGGGTTTCCACTCCGCCGTCGCCTTCGTAGTAGGCTCGCAAGTAATGGGCAACTTGGATGTTGGACAGAGAAAAAATAATGGGGGGGACACGTTTGGTGCCGGACCTGCCGGAAGCTCCTTGGTTTATGATTTGAGAGGCAAAACTAGAGCCTGAGGAGTAACCAAGGTGAAGACCGCGGGATCTGAGGGGGGAGTGTTTGATACCTAACGAGTGGAACGAACAATCTATTATTTTGAGAACCGAGGGGTCAGTGTTGAAAATACGAACAAAGTTTTGGCTGATATATCCTTCGCTGGTGATTAAGCCGAGGAGAGTAAGATAATGAGGTGATAAGGAGGTGGTAGGAACGGGCCCCGGGATGATTCTGGGGAGGGGAAGAGACTCTCCTATTTTAACAGCCTCGGAGCGCATAACCCGGATTTTTGCCTGACGCATAAGGATTAAATTATGGTCGGCAGTGACGGTGATTTGCCGGCCGGATTTGGTGGTAATGGTATAGAGTCGGTTTCTAGGTGAGAATTTTTTGCGGGCAGCGACTGAGATAGTGGCCCAGTGTGCGTTTAGGTTTTGGTCAAAGGTGAGAGCTTTTAATCCAGGGAAGATAACCCCCTCCATTTCGGGGTTGATAGGAGTAGCTCCATGGAGGCGAATTTGTTCATCTACCAGTTGACCGATTTCTACTAACTTGACATTGTTTTGGGAGTCTGAAATTAGCGTTTTGGCCGATTTATCCAGGCATTTACCAGCTCCAGCCTTTGCAAATACGACGGTGTTCGCGTTCTCTAAACTAAACCTGTCGAAAATTATTAAACTGCCATTGTGTTCATTGATACCAAAGAGCACCCCCTCGTTGCTGGTTAATTCAGATGAGGTGAAGGGGAAGGTGGTAGCCAGCGAGGTGGTGTCCATATTGCGGGTGACCATGAGGTGATTACTGGAAGTGGGCAGAGTGGTTTTGAAGCCTTCGGGCTGCTGGAGGACGGTGGAAAAAGGGCCGACCAGAAGAGAGGAAAGAGTACTGCCGACCTGTTTGCCGGTAGTTTCCAGTTCGGAGAGAGACTCGGCGGGAACGGTGACATAAAGGGAAAACTGGAAAAAACGCTCTATACCTTTGACGAGCTGTTCCTGGAGCGAGAGAGCGTCTTCAAGTTTGGCCTGGGTGCCGGGATCGACAACCCGGCCGCGCTGCATATCGGTAGAAATTTCGGCTTCCATTTCGGCGATTTTTCTTCGGAGTTCGTCCAGGGTGGATTTGCTTTCTACGGGGTAGATGAACATGGAAATGTTTAAGGAGTGGTCAAAATTAATGAGCGCGGAGAGCCAATTGGCGTCGACAAAACGGCGATTGATGGCAGTGAAGTAGGAGCGGAAGAAATAATCATTGATTTTGAGGTGGTTGAAATCGACGGAGATGGATTGGGGGGCGATGACGTCCTGGACCGTCCTGGCAAGATCCAGGTTTTTGACACCCGGGGCAGAGGAGGATTCAGGGGGCGGTGGGGGGAGATCCTTTGGGGGAGGTTTTTTAAAAAATCGCAGTTTCATAACGGAAGGGAGCCGTCCTTCGCCGAGGCTTCGGAGGCTGAAGGAAAAGTAACGCGGGTGCCCAGCTGGTCGGGGTTGTAGAATTCGAAAAATAATTGAAGCAGTTCGTGACTGGTAAGCTGATGGGAGCGCAGACCAATGCGGTTGAGGAGGCGGATCAAGTGATCGCGCTTGGGGGCAAGGTTGATAGCGGCTTTTTCGGTAATATCGGTTTTGGGGAGACTGACCAAGGTTTTTTTGTGGGCGAGAGAGCCTATGGTAGGAGCGATGCCCATCTCATGGGAACTGAAGGGGATGGAGACATAAAACTTTTTGTCCAGAACGTTGCCCTGGCGGACAATAGCTTTGATAAAATCACGATATTTGGCCATCTGAGCCTTGATTTTGGGGGATGAGGTGGTGGCAAGAAGAGCGTCGAGTTTGGCAATATAGTCGGAAATATCCTTACGTTTGGAAGAGATGACGATTTGGATAGAAAAGGTAAGGGAATTTAAAAGTTGGGCGTAAGCATAGATAGTGGCCTCCTGCTCTTTTTCGGACAACAGGCCGAAGTTGACGGCGCTGACCTCGAGGATAAGACAGGCGGAGCCGTCGGTTAGAATAACCAAATCATTGATGATATCAGCGATATCGAGATGGGATTGGGTAGAAACCATACTTTATTATAAGTGCTAAGGGCTAAGCGCTAAGGGGTCCGGAATTAATTGGGAACTGATGGCTGGTTTGGCGGTGATGGCAATAGGGGGGATGACAGAGTTGGCGACAGTGACAGAGACGGGATCAAAAAGCAGGCCTTCTTTTTCGGCATTGATAACATACGATCCCGGGGGAAGAGGGATGGCGATTTGGAACTGGCCGAGGCGGTTGGTGCGCAAGGCGCGGGCGGGGATACCAGTCGTCGAATCGACGATTTCCAGGGTAACCCCGGAGAGAGGGGAACCGGTGAGATCATTGACTTGACCGACCAGGACATTGGGCTGGTCGGGAGAAGGGATGGAAGGGAGAGGTGAAGCTTGGGAGGCGGGGGGAGGAGGAGAGGCGATGGGAGCAGGTCCGGCAGGAGTGAGGGGAACATCGATTATTTTTACCGGCGGTTTTGGCTGAGCTAAAGTCGGTGCAGGTTGGGGAACCGCCGGGGGAGGTGAAGGAGCCGGGGGAACAGGGGGAGAAGGCTGAGCCGGAGGGGGAGGGGGGACGAAAGGATGATACTCGGTTTGGGCGGGTGAGGTGTTGGTTGGGGTGGAGTTACTACAGTG
>Ga0155488_133_pt1 | contig 13239 bp, 12 predicted proteins | sample RifCSPhighO2_12_FD_107146 | JGI IMG/M metagenome (GOLD analysis project Ga0155488, IMG submission 107146) | Candidatus Amesbacteria bacterium RIFCSPHIGHO2_12_FULL_48_14 | reverse complement strand
AAAACCCCGACAGTAAACCCCCCGCCACTGCGTTTTCCCAGGCAGCTCCGAACTTTAACGTCTCTTTTGCCAGGGACAGTCCGGCATACCCTACCAGAAAATATCCCAGGATTGTTTTCAATATCTGCTGGGGTATAAATGGCACCAGGACAGCTCCCAAAACCGTTGCCGCTACACTCGGCAGCCCGAATAGTCGGACCAGGCGCCTGTCTATCCCGTGGCGGAAAAAGCCGATCCGGTCAATATTGCCGAAGATATGCAGGAATGCGGTCAAAACCAGGGCCGTTTTAAAATCAAAAAACAGCAAGGCCAGCGGCAAAAATACGGTCGAAGATCCGAATCCGGCCATCGTCCCGATTACTTCAGCCAGAAACGCTGATCCAAAAAACATCACCTCCACCATTTAAGTGTACTCTCATGGCATGCAGTTCGGCCAGATGTAAGCTTGGTTGACAGACAGCACATACGCGGCCGTCTGTACCGCTTCCTGCGCGTCCAGCCGCAATTCCGGGTCAGTCGCAGCCCCCAGAACCTTTCGGTATTTTTCCCAGGTATTAGGCGAAAATTGAAATAAGCCGGTATAGGAAAGGTTAGTCGCTTCCGGGTCAAAACCGGATTCGCACACGGCAATATGCCGCAACAAATTGGCGTCCACGCCGTACTGCCCGGCAAATTTGTCTATCAGCCGGTAAATCTGCTCGGAAGTGTACTTGGGTGTGGGTTTAGGGGTGGGAGAGGGGACAGCAGTTGGCTTGGGTTTAGGTTTAGGTTTGGGCTTCGGTTTTGTCGTGGGGGTAGGACTACTTGTGGGTTCGGCTGTCGGGCTTACGGCCGCCGTCGGGGTAATTGTAACCGCGGGATTGGCTACTACGCGGTTGTTGATCATAGTCAGCGTACTCATGTTTGCAAAACCGGTACGCTGGATATATACCCATTTCGGCCTCAAGCCATCTCGCAAATTCCAGTTAAATGGGTATATCGCCGTACCGGAAAAACTGGTAATTGCCGCCACCCCCGCAACAATTAGAACCTGCACCCAGCTCATATACCCGCATTATAGCGTTTCCCAAACTCATGCTATTCTACTATCAGCGTCCCTTTCATCCCCATTGCCCGGTGATTGCCCACCGAACAGTAAAATTCAAAAGTTCCGGGCGTTTGGGGTGTGAACACCACTTCAGTAGTTTCCCCGTCGTTTATCTTAGTACTTTGGACACTTAGTTCATCAATGACAAAATCGTGGATTCCTCCGGCGTTTGTAAACACTATTTTCACCGTCTCGCCTGCCTTGGCCCTGATTTCATTGGGTTTAAAGTAAAAAGCCCCGCCCTCTATATTTACCACTTTTACTTCGGATGTGTCACTCATTGGCACCTCTTGCGTATTGACAGACTCTTCTACAGCAATCTGGGTTCCTTCCACCTGACCGCCCTTTTTTACCATAGTCAATCCCGCTATCGCTATCCCTATGACCACCACTACCGCTACTATAATTAGTGGATTAAAACTTCCCCTTTCTTGTTTTTGGATAGCAGTTTCTTCTTCCATGTTAGTTTGTCTTGATAACCAGCCCCACAATATACCAGGTCCCGTTTCCCCCCGTCTGTAATTTTTCTCACATCTCTTCCCAATCTTTCTTCGTCGGCAATCTCCTCACCCGTTACCCCCGATTCGGTTTCAAGAACTTCTCTAAGAAGCCGTCTAAAATTTTCGCCATTTTGGTCTTGTGGCATTTCCCTTAGCATTTCTACAACAGATCGCCTAAGATTTTCACCTTTCCCAAACAAATCCGTTAAGGTGGTTTTTTGAATTCTGCTTAGGAAGGTTTCTTTTTTCATTTGCTGATTCCCATAACTGGAATAAACAACTTTGACTAAAGTTTCCTGATTAATTCAACAACTTCCGGAAAGGTTTCTTGTTTGAAATGGTCTCTATCCGCAAAAATTAATGTTTTGGCCTCCGGTAAGGCCTGTTTATACTTTTCCAACTGTCCGAATGGGACCACCAGGTCGTCTCGGCTCTGAATTAAGTAAATTGCTCCCCCTTGTTTGGCAAATTTGGCCAGGGAGTCAGGCAGTTTAAAATCAATCAGCTTCTCTTCACTGTCAGTGTCATCAAATGGGGTCGCAATTAATATAGTAGCTTTTATTCTTTTGGGAAAAGAGTTTTCCGACAGATATTTGGCTAAAAATATCCCCCCCAGCGAATGACCAACCAGAATCACATCTTCATTAAGTAATGGAATAATCCGTTCAAACCAGATTTTCCATTCCACGTAACGGGCGTTTGTTCCGTTCGGCATCCGGGGAAACAGCACCTCGTAATTCTCACCCAATCTCTCCGCCAGAGTATCCTTCCAATCCCTCTGCATTCTCAATCTCTCCAAACTAATTTCCCTGTTTCTCAGATCTGAAATATACTCCTCGTAAGTATCGAAAGTTGTTCCACCGTGAATAACCACAATTTGCTGTTTCATACCGGATAAATACTATTATAGTCTTAAAGTTTTGGCTATAGCCCTGAGCGAAGTTGAAGGGCTGCGACCCCTCTGATGCAGATGCCGCGGTAGACAAAAAGCGGGACGGATGACTTGACAAAAATATAGGCTATTGCATAGGATTAATTTAAAGTGAGCATAAAAGGTAAAAAGAAATTTTCTTTAGGACTGAAGAACAAGATTTTTATTTCTTTGAGTGTAGGGTTAGGTCTGATTGTAGTATTAACATGGTTTATAAATTCAAATCGGAGTTTTATTGTCAAGTTAAGGGAGGTAAATAATAAAATATATGCATCTTCCGAATTGGCCGGTCTCAGCGCATCGCAGAAAAAATCACTCCGACAACTGATGGAAGTAGATGATGATATTCAGGAGCTGATTGAATATGCTCCTGATCTGATAAATAAAAATAGTATTATAAAAAACGCCGCCGGTTTATCTAAAACCGAGGCGGAATCGCAAAGTAAACAAATCAAAGATAAAGCAGTACTTACCCCGGATACACGTCTGGGCAGCGCCCCGATTCCGAGTAAAGTCAGGCCGAATATAGTCCTGATAGTAGCCGATGATCAGAGGTACGGATCTATTGAAAGGATGCCGTATATGAGCTCCCTGGCTGGTCACTGGTACAAATTCGCGCAAGCGACAGTAAACGTTTCCTTGTGCTGCCCGTCAAGATCAGCAATACTTTCAGGCCAATATTCGCATACCAGTGGGGTTGAAGATAATCTCAAAATGCGCTTCTTTAACGAAAAAGACAATTTAGCTACCAGACTTCACGATTCTGGATATAAAACAGCTCTGATAGGAAAATATCTCAACGGCTGGGTCAGTGACCGAAGAGCTTACAAACCGGAAGGTTGGGATGAATGGAGCCCTTTTGTAGGGCCGCCGAATTATTATAATTACGACTTATTGGAAAATGGTGTTAAAGTCCGGTACGGTGAGGCTGAAATTGATTATTCTACGGACGTACTGGGCCAAAAGGCAGTTGACTTCATTCAAAAAACAAAACACCCGTTTTTTCTTTATTTTGCTCCATATACCGCTCACTCTCCTTTCATACCGGCACCTAGACACTTACAGGCTGATGTGGGTCAGATTGTCAGGGGGAAAAATTTCAATGAAGAGGACATCGCGGACAAACCGGAATGGATGAGAAACCTGCCCAAAAGAGACGAAAAGCTAATGGGAGATATGCTAAAAAGCCAATACAGGATGCTGTTATCCCTTGACGAGTGGGTTGAAAAAATTGTATCGGTTCTGCAGGAAAAAAGTCTTCTTGAGAATACAATAATTATTTATATCAGTGATAATTCCATAGCTTTTGGTGAACATCGTTTGGTCTCAAAAACCTGCGGTCACAAAATCTGCAATCATATTCCGTTGTTTATCTATTACCCTTTTAACCCGGTAGTGCCGGGAAGATCAATTGATATTCCGGTAACAAACGTGGATATCGCTCCCACAGTAGCAGAATTTGCCGGAGTTAAATTGAGTAAACCCGACGGATTAAGTCTGGTCGGCCTCTTGAAAGGACAAAAATCTCTTTCGCGTAAAGGAATACTGATTAGATGGGCTGGTTTGGAGGACTTTTATATCACCCCTGCCTTTTGGGGTATTGTGACAAACAAGTGGAGATATATTGAATTAGTAACTGGTGAAAAAGAACTCTACAGTTTAAGTGCTGACCCGTTTGAATTGCAAAATTTAGCCAACGGTCCCCAATATAATCAAATCATGATCCAGCTGTCGAAAGATTTACAGGAATTAAAAAAAGGAATTACAAAATGAAGAAAACTCTTAAGGAATTAGCGACATATGAGAAATATTTTTATTATAAAACTGGTAAATATAACGCAATTACAGATGTTCCCGGTATAAAAGTTGGACACGCTACAATTATTAAAGGTGATAACGTCAGAACGGGTGTAACCACAGTTATTACCGAAGGTATATTTGAATATGATTTTGCCGCAGGTGGATTTGCCTTCAATGCAAATGGTGAATTCACAGGTCTTCAATATGTTTTTGAAGAAGGAAAATTATATTGCCCGATTTTTCTTACAAATACAATTTCTCTGGGTGATGTGTGTACTTATGCAATCGATTACTACAAGCCCAAAATGGCACTTCCCCTGATTGGAGAATGTTGGGATGGCTGGCTGAACGATATTTGGGGAAGACACGTTAAAAGGGAGCATGTTATTGAAACAATAGAGATGGCAAAGTCGGGAGAAGTTGAGCAAGGCTGTGTTGGTGCAGGTACAGGAATGACTTCTTTTGGCTTTAAGTCAGGAATAGGCACATCTTCGCGAAAAGTTAAGGTACTGGACAAAGAATATACAGTAGGTATTTTGGTAAATAACAATATGGGTCATGAAGATGGCAGGCACAAATACCTTCGGATTGCTGGTATCGATTATTCGAAATTGTTTGGTGTTTACGAAGAGGAAGGCAAAGAAAATCCTGGTATAAGAAAAAACAACTCCTCAATTATGATAGTTGCAACAGATGCCCCCCTGGACCATCGACAACTTAATCGTCTTTCAAAACATGCGGTATTAGGCTTTGCCCGAACCGGTTTAGTTTCATATACAGGTAGTGGAGATTTTGTATTTGCCTTCTCAACTGGAAATAAGTTCCCCAGAAGAGAGGCAAAAGTTGAATACCAAGTTACAACACTGGAAGAAACATTACTGGATGATGTATTTGAGGCAACTCTTGAAGCCGTAGAAGAATCATATCTCAATTCGTTATTAATGGCGGAAGACATGAAGGGAAGAGACGGCCATTTCATTAAAGCTTTACCAATTGAGAAATTGATAGAGAAAATACAGCAATAAGTTAATTTACCTTTCAAAGGAAAAAGAATGGGTGTTCATGGGTTAAAACAAAACAATCGAAGATGAAGAAAAATATTTTAGGATTCATTTCGAGGAAGCATAGTCAACGGTAATACATCAACTTACTGTGAACCATGGTGGGAGTTCGAACTTAAGTTATGACAAATTACATTGTAATCCCTGTATTCGATTATGTCTGCTGGAATTGTTTTCTATCGTTTGTCTCTCGCTAACATTACTTTCAGGGGAAGTACTGAATAATTTTACCTTCTGACTAACATTTTCATACATTGTATATGTATAAAAAGCTAGTAAAACAGATATAAATAATACCCCTAATTGAAGTACACCCAAGAGTACATAGAATATTTTTCTCATCCAAGACATATCCGGAGTTAATTATACGCTTCTGGTTCTTAGACCCAGGTTCTCCATAAATTTCCAATCTTCTTCAGAAATCTTAACCTCCACATCCTTTTTCCCGTTATAATATTTATAATCACTTAATATCGATTTTATTATCCCGGAGTTCACATCCCCCTTTCCATGTCTTTCCAGAAGATAACCTTTAAGCAATGAGGCTTTTGCGGTCAATAGAAGCTCTTTCCCGAATACCCTTGAAATATAGTTTCCTTCCTCAGGGGCCATCAATTCATCCAAAGCTCCGAGTGTTTCAGTCATATCATTTTTATATTGGGCTATAGTTGGTGGTTTGTCTCCCAAGGGAACACCGACAACGGTGTCTTTGTCGTACAAAGTTCCGGCCGCGGACCAGTTTTGTGCAGTCGTATTACTATGAGTCAGGTGGTTGTTGCGAAGTCTGGCAATATAAATTCCCATCTGCTCGGGAAGCCATTCTCCAAAGTACCGCTTAATATCCTGGGTGGTGTACTCAAAATGTTCCGGCTGTGGTGTGCCCGATATTAAACCGGATTTCTTAGCGTCGGTCGCCGCATTGACCCATTTAAAAATAGGTCTGATCATGAATTCAAACTCCGAAGATGTTTGGCATAATCCTATCTCTCTTAATCTTTCAGCCACCTGTAAATCTCGCACTTCAATACAAAACTCCTGACCGGATAACCACTTTTTAGCTGATGCAAGTTTTGATCTCCTGTCAGGATCATTCGCTAATTTTCCATTAAGTTTTTGTATTGCATAGCTTTTCCATTTCTCCATGCCAAAGTATTTTCCCCCAGCGTCAGGCAGCTCTTTTATTAAATGTATTGCTCTGGTGACATCAGTTGGAAGTCCCGCCTGTCGAAATAAAACTGATGCAGTCTCCTCCCTGTCAATCACCTGGGGTATATAAGGAAGCAAACCCTTCACTCTCCATTCTCCATATGCATCACTGGTCACTGTAAAAATCTTTTCAAACCTGCCGCCTTTTTGGTCCCGGTCACCGTAAATATCTCCTGGTAAGTCCCCGCCCCAAACTACCTTCTTGCCGATACGTGAGTCCTCGATTGTTCTTCCGGCTTTTGGAGAGATTATCCAATAACTGCCTTTTTCTCCCAATTGTGGTCGAACTGCTACTACAGGTTCAGTGTCGACCAATGGTGCTTGACCGGCATAGTTGGTACTTGTTCCCGCTTTCACCGGTAACGTATTTCGGGGAGAATAAAATTCCGAAGTATTATCAGTCATAATTTATTACTAGTTAATCTTTTCTTACTTGCTGAGCCTACAGTTTTAGACCCATTCGAGTCCATAGCCAATTACTCCAAGTGTACCACTTTTAAAGCTAAATGATACAATTGGGACACTATAAAAAGGTGTTTTAAAATATCACCTCAGAATTTTGTTAAGTTCCACCCCGAACCGGTGAATAGTTCGAAGAATACAAATAGAAAATAAAAAATAATAAGAATTGAGCCCTCTGCTCTTGAAATATCGTTTTTACTTTTAACAAAAAATACAAAGACAAAAAGTCCGCTTAAAAATGCGAGAACAGAATAATTTGATCCATTAGCCGTTATCGGTGTTTTTGTGATTAGACTTAATACTCCCATTTCTAATGTATTAAAGGATACGGTTCCTACATAATTGATCTTACTGCTCTAGATAATTCGGGTATATTGGTGCCGATACCAGGTCTTTGAAACTAAAAAAAGTGATTGAGCCTTACTTCATTACCGACAACCGCTTTTTCTTATATTTATTTCATGAAACCGGAAAACTAGGTTAGAATTACTCATGTTTCCAAATAAAAATGGTTTATCAGGTAAAGAAGCAGCAGAAAGGCTTAAAAAGTACGGATTAAACTTACTTCCTGAAAAGACTCCGCCAAGTCAACTTTCTCTTTTTATAACCCAACTGAAAAGCCCGCTTGTTTATGTCTTGCTTTTCGCGGCTCTTGTAACTCTGGCTATTGGTCATTTTTCGGATAGCTTCATCATATTTTTGGCTGTTTTTATTAATACCATTCTCGGGTTTATTCAAGAAAAGCGTGCGAGTGATGCTCTTTATGCGCTTAAAAGCTATATTGCTGATAAATCAACAGTTATTCGTGATGGGAAAAGAGTGACTGTTGACACCTCATCTATTGTCGTAGGAGATTTCGTTGTTTTGAACCAAGGAGTAAAAGTCCCTGCCGACGGCAAGCTCATTTTTGCAAATCGACTATACCTTGACGAGTCGATAATTACCGGAGAAAGCACTCCTGTTCTTAAAGACAAAAATGACACTGCTTTTATGGGGGCAACGGTTTCTGTGGGGCAAGGAATTATGAGGATTGAAAAAACAGGGATTTCAACAAAAATTGGAAAAATTGCCGAACAGGTCCAAAAAACAGACGAAGATACCCCTCTGCAAAAGCAACTTAAGTCATTTAGTAAGAAACTTGTTGTAGTTATAGTTGTGCTGACCACTATTGTTTTTATTATCGGACTTGTACGTGGTGAAAACTTAGTAGAAATTTTTACGACTTCGGTAGCACTGGCAGTGTCAAGCATCCCTGAAGGACTTCTAGTTTCTTTAACGGTCATTCTTGCAATTGGGATGCAGAAAATACTCAGACGTAGGGGTTTGGTTCGTGAACTTTCATCCGCAGAGACATTAGGAGGAGTAACAACAATCTGCGTTGACAAAACAGGCACGTTAACTCAGGGAAAGATGCAAATGACGGATTACGTTGGTGATAAAGAAGCTTTGGCAAAACAAGCTCTATTGGCTAATGATTTAGATGATCCTTTAGTCATTGCAGCATTTGAGTGGGGTAGGACAATTATTAAGGATTATATTCAAGAACACCCCCGTCTTGATAGTATTCCATTTTCACCAAAAGAACGCTACTTTATGAGTCTTCATAGTTGGCCTGGCAGTAGCAATATTATCTTTATTAACGGTGCCCCGGATTTGTTGCTTGAACGGTGCACTTTATCGGAAAACGATAAAGAGGAAATCGGGAAAACCATTGATGACTTGGCTGGCCAAGGAAAAAGGTTAATCGGGTTGGCAAAAAAGATGGTGACCAATAAAAAGAAAATACTTATAGAAGCTGATGCAAAAAGTGATCTGGAATGGGTAGGTCTTCTGGCTTTTTCTGACCCTGTAAGAATTGGCGTAAGTGAAGCTTTAGGGCAAGCCAAAGAAGCAGGAATTAAAGTGATTGTTGTTACCGGTGATTATGCAAGCACTTCAGAATTCGTATTGTCTGAAATAGGAATGCCGGTTACAAAAGAGGAAATTATTACAGGCAGTCAATTGGAAAAAATGACAATAGAAGAACTGGCACGAAAAGTTAAATCAACGCGATTATTCGCCAGAACTACTCCTGACCAAAAATTAAATATAGTAGAAGCATTGAAAGCAAACGGGGAAGTAGTCGCCATGATGGGTGACGGTGTGAATGATGCACCGGCCTTGCACAAAGCTGATATCGGTATCGTGGTTGAAGAAGCGACCGACGTTGCGAAAGAATCAGCGGATTTAGTTCTTTTGGATTCTAATTTTGCCACAATAATTGCGGCAATTGAGGAAGGAAGGGGTATTTTTGATAATATACGGAAAATAATACTTTATCTGATGAGTGATGCTTTTGGGGAGATAATAGTAGTTATTGGAGGTATTTTAGTAGGTTTGCCACTGCCGGTTACAGCCGTCCAAATACTTTGGATAAACTTAATATCTGACGGATTTCCCAATTTAGCATTAACAATTGATCCAAGGCGGAGCGGAATTATGAAGGAGAAACCGCGATCGTCTAAGGAACCTCTGATGTCTCTCTGGATGATTTTATTAATTAGTTTTATAAGTTTAGTATCGGGGCTGGCGGCACTTCTATTTTTCTACTACGTCTATAGAAACTCTTCAAATATTGCTCTTGCCCGATCTGTGGCTTTTGCCACGCTTGGTCTAAACTCCCTCTTTTATGTTTTTGCAGTCAGAACATTAACAGTTCCTTTTTGGAAAAACAATCTATTTGAAAATCGGTGGCTTATTTTGGCTGCACTTTTTGGATTATCGCTTCAAATTCTCCCTTTTACTACACCGTCACTAAGAGAGTTTTTTCAAATAGAATATCTCGGCATGAACTATTGGTTTATAGCAATATCTCTTTCGCTGCTAATGTTTGTCTTAGTGGAATTATTTAAATTAGTGTATGGATTAAATGCGGTACAGGTTTTATTAAGACAAACTAAGAGTAAATAAATCAAAATTGGTTTTAATAAGTTCCACATATGGTTGTTGTGCGACTTTTTCCGGACGTTTTCAACTTGTGGGGAAAACACAGGCTTTTCCAGAGACCATGGTCACATGGTTGGAATCTAGGCTGGGGGACAGGGATTCCCTTCGGCAGGCTCAGGGTAAACTTCTCATCCCTGCCAATACTTCAACAAGCCCAGTACTTTCCTTCAACTTCCGATCAATATAATTGGACTTCTTTGCGTGGGACCAACCTTTTAATTGTTTTTCGCGTCTTTGGGCTATAACTAGAGAGGTGTAAGTTTCAGAATATATAAGTTCAATATCAGAAAACTGTTTAGTGTAAAAAGATTGTTTGTTTTTATGTTCTAAGAGTCTTCTGTTCAGATTTGAGGTTACGCCAACATAGTACGTTTTCTGATCACAAAGAAGTATGTAAGTGAAATATTTGCTCATATGTTCGGCTGAAAGCACTGAGCTTGCCGAAGTGCTGAGGGACTAGGATTCGAACCTAGATTAACGGATTCAGAGTCCGCTTGCCTACCGTTAGCAGATCCCTCAATAAATTCTGAATTTAATCAGATCTACAAATGATTTTACTTCGTCTTTCTTTCGTAGTCGAATGGCATAAGTTCTGATTTCAGGGTGGTAGCCTAATTTTTTTAGGGCCTTTGATGCATCAGATAGTAATTTGGGGTTACGATTGTGGAAAGAAAAGTTATAAGTAGAGGATGGCAGATGAACACTATATGAAGCTTCAGCTTCGCAAAGACCCTTAAGGCAGGATATTAAATAGGTTCTTGACCCCCAAATCCACTGAGGAATACCGGTCTTTGAATATCTCCTACTGCCGCTTGGAATTTCCATTCTACTCGAAATACTTTTCTGATAGAGAGTAATTCTGACGGCTTTACATAAACCATGTTTTAGTGTCATCGTGGCCTTTGAAAATACTTGTTCAGTCAGCCGTTCTGCAAATGTAATTAAATCAGGTTTATCGGTTCCAAGGGTTATTGTTAGTTTTTCAGTCCTCGGAAACTTGTGAATATTTCCATCACCGAGTACTAATCCAATTAGAGTAGCGGTCATTCTATTTTTCTTTAACGGACGGGGATTAGCTAGAATTTTCCCCTCTCGAATCATTTGTTTACGCCAATTGGCAAAATTATTAATATGCTTGATCTTGAATGTCTCCGATATCTTTCTAACACTAGGATCGTTCTCCTTATTTTTTCCTTTGTTCCAAGGCCCAGGCCTTTTTTTCAAAGACGCTCTCCACCGAACATACCTCGGGTCATCATGGAGTAGCAGGTTAGGTGCCACACCCGAAGTTTTTCTCACACTGTAATTATACCACTAGACGACCTACCATTTACCAGCTCGCTACACTCGCCTAAGACGACCCCGCAATACCTCTCAATTTTACCACTCCCCTGCCTTGTTTGGCCTCAAGCCATTTAGTAAATTCCGGATTAATGGGTCTATAATGACGGGGACATGGCAGAATTTGAAGGGCTTATTTGTAAGCATTTAGAGAAGTACCATAACTGATAAGCAATGGATAGTTAGCTATTTTAGTCCGGACCAGCCCACAATAGATGGGCAAGCGTGTCTAACAGAAAAAGTAGAGTGACTTAGTGAACAAAAATCAGCCTGGCCATGCCTGACTCAAATCAAAAGCTATTATTGATCGGATCCAATAGCCACTCCATTACCACATATCAAGAAGGAATTCGGGAGCGGTTTGGCGGAGGAATTATGTATGGGGGAAGACTACGGCTCAACTGGGAATCGATACCACCGCTATTACCATCGGCGCCGAGGACATAGAACCGGGAATGGAAGAACTGAAAGCGGCGGGGTTGACAGTACACCGGATTTCCAGAGGAAGTAGTAACAATTTTTCAAATGATTACTCCGGAAAACAACGAAAATTGTACCTTAGGTCCCGTATCGAAACACCTATAGACAAAGCAGATATTATCTGGGACACGAAATCATTCAATACGGTTATATTATTTCCTTTGTTTCATGAATTGTCAGAAAAAGTTTTATCACTATTTTCAAAGTCACAACTTGTATTTCTTGATCCATCCGGTTTTGTAAGAGGGTTAGGAGAAAAAAATAAAGATGGTTTATACCCCCTAATTCCGTCACCTTGGAGTAATATTGAAAAATTTATTGAAAGAGTAGATATCTTAAAATTAAGCCACGAAGATTTAGCCGGAATCAAGTTCACCCCCAACACAAAAACGGATGAAGCGAAATGTCAACAGCTTGTCGGGATGGGTTTCCCTCTTGTTATTTTAACCCGGTCTGAACGGCCGACAGTTGTTGTGGGTAAGCATCTAAAATTAACGAAGGTTCCAGCTCTGCAAGTTCATGAAGTTGACTCTGCTGGAGCAGGGGAGACGTTTGGGGTGGCTTTTGTGTATCAGTATTTCCGAACGAAAGATCCGATACAATCTGCCCGGTTTGCCAACATATGTGCCGGACTAAAGGTATCAGGCCAGTGGAATCCCTAAGCCTGAGATTGAAGAATTTTCACTTTAACTCTTTTCTTCACACCTTTAAGGTGTGAAGTCAGACACAGGCGAGAATAAGTGGATGATATCATGTACAGAAACATGGACGTTCTGATCAGTACCAGAAATCAATTCAAGGCTACGGAGATGGCCTATTATTTGGAAGGTTTGGTTGGAGTAAAGATGCATTTCATGAAAGACACGGCCATAAATATCACGGTTGAAGAAGATCAAAACTCTTTGGAAGCTAACGCTCAAAAGAAAGCCCGGGAAATTTCCAAACTCACAGATTGGTACGTGCTGGCTTCGGACGGAGGAGTGGATATCCCCGGCTTAGGTGACAAATGGGATGTATTGAGAAACCAAAGAACTGTAGGGGAAGGTAAAACCGACCAGGAAAAGGTAGAGGTACTGATTGAGCTAATGAAGGGTTTGAAAGGTGAAGAGCGAAAATGCGTGTATTATCTTGCCTTGGCTGTAGCTCGCAAAGGCCAACTGCTATGGTCTGCCGAAGGCATCACTGACATTGGTTATATTACTACCAAACCGGAAAAAACAGCAATTCCCCCTTCCCGCTGGATGGGCCATATCTGGTATTATCCGGAATTTAAAAAAACGTTTAACCAAATGAACGAGGCCGAAAGAAACGAAGTCAGAAAAGTCGGGGCGAAGTTAAAAAACGAGCTACAGACTTATATCCGTTCCCTTATTTAGACAATAAGAT
>Ga0155488_153_pt1 | contig 19776 bp, 19 predicted proteins | sample RifCSPhighO2_12_FD_107146 | JGI IMG/M metagenome (GOLD analysis project Ga0155488, IMG submission 107146) | Candidatus Amesbacteria bacterium RIFCSPHIGHO2_12_FULL_48_14 | reverse complement strand
CCTCCCCTTCCCTCTTCCCCCCCCCCGCTGAGCGGGGCCACCCCCTCATCCACTCTCTCCCCCGCCGATGCAGCCAAAGCTGAACAAACTGCTAACGACCTCTACTTTGCCCAAACCGCCCAAAAACTTTATGCCCAATATCCCTTTCTTCGCAAACTCCCCATTGATACTAATAAATACACTATTGTTTATGACTATCAAAAACAATCTCTCCGCGTCCGTCTTAAAAAAGTCTCTCGGAAATCAGTGGAAAAAGAAATCAATCAAACGCTTACCGGCATCGGCGTTGATCTGGAAAAAACTGCCATCTACTACTTAGACCAATAACTAAATGAATAAACCCTTACCTAAGTGGGCGTTAATTGTTATAGTAATTTTCCTGTTATGGGGAATAACTTATGTACTTAATGCGCTGTTTGGGATTTGTATGGGCATGCAGGGCGGCGAGAGAAACTGGATTACTGGTCAATGCGCAAACACACCAACCTGTTCAAAACCTTTTTGGAATGCCTTATTTTACAATACCGATGATTCCTGCTCCCCTTATATAAAACATAAAAACTAGGGTCTTTATCTACAGGATTATACAAGGAGCACAGCGGGTCCGCGCAGCATCGACTGCGGGAAGCGAGCACCTGCAGTCGCATACCCCAAATGCGCAAATACCGAACGCTGCATTAAACCCTCACCGGCATGATCAGGTGAATCAATTTGTCACTACCCTCAAAAGAGAACACTCCCGGTGCCAAACTCCCGCTCATTTTGAATCTCACTCTCTCTGCTGTCCCACTGCTTAAAAAATCCACCAGGTACCGGAAATTAAAAGCTATCTCCCCATCTTCCCCTTCCTTCTCTGCCTCCATCTCTATCTCGCTTTCCCCCGTCTGCTGGGCTACTGCTTTTACCGTCAACGCTGAGCCATGAACCGCAAATCTTATAATGTTGGCATTGTCTCTGGCAAAAATAGACACCGACCTCACTGCCCTCAGCCACTCCTCCCTGTCCACTGCCACCTGTGTTTTAAATTCAGTCGGGATTATCTTGTCCACCTCCGGAAAATTTCCTTCCAAAACCCGGGATACCAGCTGTAATTTATCATAACCGAATATCACTTGGTTATTCTCCTCCGCTTTCTCCATTTCCACTTCTTCTTTCTTGCCGTCAGCCGCCAATCGCGCCAGCTCCAAAAGTGTTCTGGCCGGCAAAATCAGCCCGCCTCCCCAATCATTTTCCTCAATCCCTGCAATTGTCATCCGGCTCAGGCGAAACCCGTCAGTTGCCACTGCTGCCATCCCTTCTCCCGACTGGAAAAATTTTATTCCCGTCAGCACCGGCCTGCTCTCATCCGCCGCCGCGGCAAATGCCACCTGGCTCGCCACCTCTCCGATCATTTTTTTGCTTACTTTAAACCTCTGCTGTTTACCCTGAGCTTGCCGAAGGGCTCCCTTACCTCCCAATTTCGGCATTATCGGAAACTCCTGAGCCGCAATTCCGGCAAACACCGCCACCGCTTTCCCCGCTTCAATTTTTAATTTTTCCCCCTCGGTAGTCAAATCCACTCCCCCTTCAGACAAAAGTCCCACAAACTCTCCCAAATTTTTTGCCGGGACTGTGATTGCCCCCTCCTCTGTCACTTTCCCCCCGATCTCCATTCTTAATCCTATTTCCAGATTCGTAGCCGAAAGAGTCAGCCCCTCCTTACCGGCTTCTACCAAAACGTTGCCTAATATTGGCAGTTGACCGCGCACAGTTATCACTCTTCCCATTACCCCCAATCCCTTATTGAAATTCTCCTGCAATACAGTAGCCTTCATTTTCTCTCTTTTAATTAGTAGTACTAGTAGTAGGTTTTGTGGATAAGTTTATAAGTTTATTTTTTTAAGCTTAATTTTCGGGTTTAATTTATGTTTACAGAAAGCTTGCCGAACTGTGGATATTCTTGTGGACAATTGTTAAATCCTCCCAAATCCGTGGATAGCTTCCTGTCAGTTATATACACCCATCCCCGTTTGATTTCAATAGTCCACTATCTATCCCCGGTAAATATCCGTTTTTTGATTTCTCCCAGCTCGGTTTTTAACTGCGGATTAGTTTCCAGTTCCAGCTTCACTTTCCCCGATCCGTGCATCACCGTCGTATGGTCTCTGCCTCCCAGAATTCGCCCCACTTCTTCCAAAGGTAATTTAAGCTCATGCCGTAAGAAATACATCAGGATTTGTCTCGGCCAGGCGATCATTTTTGTTCTTCGCTCCCCTTTTAACGCAGATGTCCCGATCCGATAATATTCCCCCACCGCGCTGATGACTTCAGCCGGTGTCACCACTCTGGCTTCCCCGTTGGTGGGACGGTTTACTTTCAGGAGTTGATCAATCCGCTCCTGGGTAATTTCTTTCCTCCCCACCTCCGCTTCTGTCGCCAGTCTGACCAAAAATCCTTCTAATTCTCTGACCCCTTCAATCCTTTCGGCAATTGCCTGGGCGGCCTCCATGGGCAAATCGATATTTCTCTGTCGTGACTTAATCAAAAGAATAGCGGTTCTCAGTTCAAAATCAGCCGGTCCGATGTCCACAATTAACCCCGCCCCGAACCGGCTTCTCAGTCTCTCCTCAAGTTTGGAAATTTCCGTAGGCGGCCGGTCCGAAGTCATCACCACCTGGCCTCCTTCCCGCTGGATCGCGTTAAATGTATGAAAAAACTCTTCTTGTACTCCCGGCTTTCCGGCAATGAACTGTACATCGTCAATCAAAAGGGCTTTGACTTTCCGGTACTTAGACCGGATTTTTTCCGTCGCTTTAAATCGGATCGCTTCTACCAGGTCGTTAGTAAACTCTTCTCCCGAACAAAAAAGGACGGTTCCCTTGTCATTTTTTAACACTTCATGTCCGATGGCCTGCATCAGGTGGGTTTTACCTACCCCGACTCCCCCGTAAATAAATAATGGGTTATATGCTTCCCCTATTTTTCTCGCCACTGCTTGGGCGGCCGCAAACGCCATTTGATTGCTTCCCGCCACTGCATAATTTTCAAATGTGAAGTCGGCCTTCAACTTTGCTCTTTTCCACCCCCCGTCACTTATCCCCGTTTTCTCTTCAAACAGCGGTAAATTATCGCTCCCCGTCTCTTGCTCCCTGGCTTTTCGGCTGCCCACTTTTAGTATCAGTTCACACCGTTTACCGGTGACCCTCTCTAATTCTTCCATGATTTGCCCCCAACATCTTTGTTCCAGATAAATTTTCACGAAAGCCGAAGAGCAACCCACCTCGCAGATCAATCGTCCCTCTTTTTCTCGGATTTCCAAAAGTTCTGTTTGCCTTATATATGTGTTATATGTTCCGGTGGAAACCGTTAGTCTCAAAGCTTGTAGTACTGCATCCCAAGTTTTTTCCTTATCAATAGCAACCTCTGTCATTGTGGATATCTCCTTTCAGACACAAGTATTTACCAACTTATCCACATCACGTCAAGAGCCATCTTGTTGTGTTATACTCAAAAGCATGCCCAAACGCACTTACCAGCCCAAAAAACTCAAACGCTTAAGAAAACATGGTTTCCGCGCCCGTATGGCTTCCCTCTCCGGTCGTAATCTCCTCCGTCGTCGCCGCCTCGTCGGTCGCAGACGCCTCGCAGTATCTAAATAAGCTAATTTTTTAATGCTTCCCAAAAACAGACGTCTTCCTCGTCATAATTTTCTAATAGCTCAAAAACAAGGCAAATCCTATCGCTTCCCCCATTTATCCATCGTTTACCATCCGGTCTCCCCCATCAACAGTCAACAATCCCGTTTCGCTATCATCACTTCAGCCAAAGTTCACAAACACGCCACCGCCAGAAACCGTCTCCGCCGCCATATTTACAATTTACTCCAAACCGGAAACTTTAAACCAATTATCCCTGCGGACATCATTATTATCCCCCGTCCTTCAATGTTAAAATTAAACCATAACCAAATTAACCTTGCTCTTAATCAGGTTTTATCAAAAATATCTCTCCTTTGATTCCGGTCTGTTGCGTTATTTAGTCCCTGGAGCTACCTGTCGCTTTGATCCGCACTGCTCCGAATACTCCTATCAAGCCATCACCAGATATGGTATTCTTCACGGCAGCATACTCGGCTTTAAACGGTTTTTGCGTTGCCGTCCCGGCCATCCCGGGGGCTTCGACCCCGTCCCCTAATTCATGTTTTATTATTCTTAATCCAAGACCATGCTCGAACTCTGGAATTTATTATTGTTTCACCCCCTGATCAATTCCCTCATTGCCCTTTTCCGGCTCACTGGAAGTTTAGGCTGGGCTATCATCCTTTTGACTGTTATTCTTCGCCTGGTCATGACCCCCCTAGTTCTCCCTTCTCTCCGCCTGGGTAAAAAAATGCAGGAATTGGCACCTGATTTATCCAAACTCAAACAGGAATTCGGCAACGACAAACAAAAACTAGTCGCCGCCCAGGCTGAACTTTACAAAAAGCACGGTGCCAATCCCGCCGCGGGTTGTCTGCCTCAGGTTATTCAGCTGCTGGTTTTAATCGCTCTTTTTAATGCTTTCAACTCGGTTCTCAAGCCCAACGGTGCCGACCTGGTCAGTCATCTGAATCCGATTCTCTACTCCTTTAACCGCCTCTCTTCTGATTTTCGTCTTTCTACCCGCTTTTTATATCTTGATCTGGCCAAACCTGACACTTTTCGCCTGCCGAACCTCTCCTTCCCCTTACCCGGCCTGTTTCTCCTGCTTTCTGCTGCGATTCAGCTGATCAGTTCAAAAATGATGGCCCCTGTCGTTTCCGCAGAACAAAAGTTGGCCAAAAAAACACCTTCCTCTTCCGATGATGCCATGGTGGAGGTTCAGCAGCAAATGTTGTATCTCTTTCCCCTTATGACCATTTTTATTGGCTTCCAGTTTCCCTCCGGCCTGGTTCTATATTGGCTAGTTTTTTCGGTTGCCAGCGTTTTTCAGCAATATTACGCCGCCGGCTGGGGTGGTCTTGCTCCGGTAATCCAGAAGTTGAAAAAAAGCTAAGGTAAATATGGATCATTCCGCCGCAGTCTCCCAAAACACTCTGGAATTCATATCCCAGCTTGGTTTAAGCCAACAGGTTTTGGTCACGATTGTCTTCTCCCCCGATCAGAATATCTATAACGTTCTGCTTAAAACAGATAATCCCGGGTTAATCATCGGTTATCATGGTGAGAATCTCTCCGCTCTCCAACTGCTTTTGGCCCAACACCTTCATAATCAGGTAGGAGAATGGCTTAATTTATCTTTGAATGTCAACGATTATCGGCAGCGTCGGGAGGCCTCTCTTCACGCTTTGGCGGATTCAGCGGTAGCCAGGGTTATTGCTTCCGGGCAACCTCACTCCTTGCCTCCCATGCCTGCCGCCGAACGGCGTTTAGTTCACTTATACTTAGCCGATCACCCCGATGTAACTACCGCCTCCGAAGGCGTAGGCCGCTCCCGTAGTGTCATCATTTCACCTCGGATATAATCTACTGGTGCTTTTTCTTTTACTCTTACTTCTGCCTTCCCAGCTTGGGCTTCATTTCTGGCCTTCATGGAGTTTTGTTTCCGGACTTCCCGTAGATTACCTCTCCCCTACCCTGTATTTCACCGACCTCCTAATTATCTTGCTCCTGACTTTCTGGGTGTTCAGATCAATTAGATTAATTAAGTCTATTAAAATTAATTGGTTCTTTGTCGCTGTGGTTGCTTTTGCTGTTGCCAACATCATCTTCTCCTATTCCCCCCCTCTTGCATTTTATAAATGGCTCCGGCTCACGGAATATTTTTTCCTCGGTCTTTACGTCCACCGCAACTCCTCTTCACTTTTTACTATTTACTATTCACTTCCCCTCGCCATAATTTGGGCCAGTGGGTTAGCCTGGTGGCAGTTTCTCCGTCAATCCTCGGTTGGCGGTCTTTGGTATTGGCTCGGAGAACGCAGTCTCACTATAACTGCTCCCGGAATCGCCAAAATCTCTCTGGGGGACCTGGGCCTCAGACTTAGGCCATACTCTGTTTTCCCTCACCCCAACGCTTTGGCAGGGTTCCTCCTCGTTTCAGGGTTAATTGTTTATTACTTTTATTCGCAGAAAAAATTTAAGCTTGGAGTTTGGTCGTTGGTAATTGCTGCCGCAACACTGCCCATGACTTTTTCCCGCACTGCTATCTTCCTGGAGCTTCTTCTCATAACTCTCTGGATTTTTTCCAAATTTCGTCTCAAGTTCGTTTTCAAAATTTTATCTGTTTTTCTACTATTAACTATTTACTATTTACTATTTACTAAAATCGGCAACCCCTCTTCCCTTCCCGAGCGCCTGACTCAATATTCCTTAGCATACAACGTCGTTCAAAAACATCCCCTTTTCGGAATCGGCCTGAGCAACTTTATTCCGTATATTTCAGCTAACTATCAACTAACAACTAATAACTATAACCTATCGTTACAGCCCGTTCACAATATTTATTTACTTCTGGCTTCCGAACTCGGGCTTCCTGTACTATTTACTATTTTCTATTTATTCTTTAATGTAGTAAAGAAATTACTAGTCGGCAAACAACTGATCTTGACAACAGCATTAGTCACAGTTTTAGTCTCCGGTCTTTCTGACCATTACTGGCTTACTCTTCACCAAAACTCACTTCTTCTTACCATTTTAATTTCTCTGATTTACTCAAATTTAACCCTTAACTATGAACGACGAACCAATAACTAAAAAGCTTGATATCTACTGCGATGGGGGAGCTCGTGGTAATCCCGGGCCGGGGGCATCGGCATTTGTTGCCATTAACTCCTTTAGTCAGATAATATTCAAAAAAGGCCACTACCTGGGCCTATCTACCAATAATCAGGCGGAATACCAAGCAGTTATCGAAGCTTTACAGTGGTTAATTCAAAAAGTCTCGACTAAAAAAGTTGAACCACTTACGATCAACTTCAATCTGGATTCTCAACTTGTTGTTAACCAGCTTAAAGGTTTATTTAAAGTCAAAGAACCCATCCTACGAAAAAATTATCTTATAGCCAAGGAGCTGGAAAAAAAATTAAATCTGGCTATGAACGAAGAAACATTAACTATTAACTATCAATATATTCCCCGTTCCCAAAATTTTCTAGCCGATGCTTTAGTCAACCAAACTCTCGACTCTTTTTAAGACTTTCCGGTTAAATATCAATAAATAAGCGTATTAAAGGCCATTTATTTAAATCTTAGTTTTCATGTTTTTTGTACTGACAAAAACATGAAACCAGTACGCACAAAAACTTATTAGAAGCAAAGGAAAAAATAGTGTAATAACAAGATATATCCTTTTTGTTATTTTCCGTTACAATTATTTCTGTATCATGTCTCCGCTAAAATTTCTCACTTTTACTAATAACCTGCCCTTGCGTATTCTCCTTACTCACCACACCCATCCTTTAGTACAGGAAATATTATCCCAGCTTTCCTCATCCTTAAATTTCACTCCGGTTTTTCTTCACCAAAACGAAATTCCGGACACCCCGGAGCCTGTCAGTCTTATAATTCATATTGCCGGCTTCTCCTCTCCCTCATTGGCCGAAACTTTATCTTATACTTCTGAGCTTTATTCTTTATTAAAATACGCTTCCCGGCATATTTCCAGATTTGTATTGGTTTTACCGTCTTCACCCTCACCTCTCAAGCAGACTGCTCTCGTTCTGGTATCTCAGTTCGCCAAGAGTTACCCGCTTCGCTACCAGCTGGTGGAAGTAGACGCAAACCAGGATTTATCTCAAAATGCGGAACTTGTAATCCGACAGTTTAAATATGGTTATGTTTATCACCCCCGTCCGGTCCCGCCTGTCATTTCTAATATTAAAACACCGCCCCCTCCTCGTCAGCGTCTGCTCATCCGCTTTCCCCGAATATTTCCCATCTCCCGTCTGTCGTTAATTATTGCCGTAGTCTTATTAAGTCCCCTGGTCCTGTTTTGCTTGCAGCTTTTGCTAACCCGGTATTATTTTTCCTGCGGGGTCAGGCAATTATTTTCCGGCTCCTTTGAAAAGAGTGTCTCCTGTTCCGCCAGAGCCGCCTCGGCCTCTCGTTTGATTCGTAGTCAGACCAAACTGTTTCCCGGATCTTCTTTTATTTTACAAAAATTTGGTCTGCCCTTCCCCGAAGTTTCTGATACTCTGACTCATTTTTCTGATACCGTCTCTCTGCTTCATAAGACATCTGACAAATTCTCTGATCTCTACTACAATTTCACCGGTTCTGCTTCTCCCAAAAAGTGGGTAGAGCCACCCGAACTTTCCGCCCTGCTTTCTGCCTTATCCGAATCTCTGTCATATTTGCAGTCTGATTTGAAGAGTCTCTATCTTGCTTCCCCACGCCTGTCATCCCAAACCGCTCTATTCGCCCGGAATACCCAGTCTGCTCGCCAAACCGCCTCCAAACTCCAACTGTTAATTCCATATTTACCTCTTTTGTCCTCTCAAACCGGAACCACGACTTATGTATTTTTGCTTCAGGATAATAATCAACCCCGGCCGTTGGGTGGAATCATGGATAGTTTATTGGTTGTTTCCGCGCAAAATGGCCAACTGTCTCACATTCAGGCGCTGCCGGTTAATTTGGCAGACTCTCAATTTCGCGGTAGAGCAGAAGCTCCCTCCGACTTTATTCGTGCGGCCGGGCGTAGTACCTGGTTACTCCGAGACGCCGACTGGGATCCGAATTTCCCCCAAAGCGCCAAACAAATTGCCTGGTTTATAGAAAAAGAGTTGTCATTAAAACCGGATATTATTGTGGCCTTAAATTTAAACACGCTTCGTTCGCTATTGGAGGTTACCGGCCCTCTGGAAATTCCTGACCTCAATCGCACTCTCACCCCTGACAATTTTCTTAATACTTTTTCTCCTTCAAATCCCAGTCTCGATCCGCCTTCTTCTGTTTCTTTCCTTACCAAATTTGCCATGGGACTGGAGAAACGTTTGCGTACGCTCCAGCCCGATCAGGTAACGCGTCTCTTTCTCGTCCTCGCCCGACAACTGGAAAACCGTGAAGTTTACATCACCCCGGTCACCTTTTCCCTCCCTCAGCTGGACCAGGTAGGTTGGAGCGGGGCTGTTTTATTACCCGAATGCCGTTCCTCGTTACCCTGCTTTTCCGGATTTATTTATCCGGTTGTCACTTCACTTGCCCCAGCTGTAGTTTCAGCCCCATCACTGGTGAATCACTCTCTCACCACCCAGCTCACATCGACCCAGATTACAAATGCATACAAAATCATTTTTACCGGCTCCACCCCGTTTTATCTCCGGCTCTATCTTCCGGACCCAGCAGTTCTCGACTCGGTCATTGTCAACGGCCGTACCCTCAAACAGTCGGAATATTACCTCCAAAATCAAGCACCGCTTCAGCTGTTTGGCGTTCTTTTAGACCCTTCCTCCCGCCAGGAATCCGAAGTTGAAATAAAGTTTCATCAATCAGCCAATCTCACGGGCCGTTTTCATTTCCAGCTCGATATTCCTCACCAACCGGGGTATTCCTTGCCTTCTCTCACTATGGCGATTAGCTACCCTTCGGAATGGTTCGCTACTTCATACCAATCTCCCCAGGTTGCTTCTGCCGGTTCGCTTGGCTATAATACCCCCCAGTCAAGTCCCATCAGTTTGGATATTGATTTTTCTCTTCCCCCAAGTTTATGACCAAACACACATTTCCCATCGAAACCCGAACCATTACTGGTCGGAAAACCAAAAGCTTGAGAAACACAGGAATTGTTCCGGCTAACCTCTTTGGTAAAAACATTCCCTCTTTAAACCTTCAGGCAGATATCAAACAGTTTCAGCGTGCCTTTGATCAGGTAGGGGAGTCTGCTCTTCTTTACTTACAGGTTGCCGGTGAAAAAAAAGATCGCCCGGTATTCATTCGTGATGTCACTATCCATCCCGTAACGGCCCAGCTTCAGCACGTTGTTTTCCATCAAGTGGACTTAAAAGAAAAAGTTACCGCCCCGGTTCCTGTGGTTCTTGAAGGTGAAGCTCCGGCCGAGAAAGAAAAACTCGGCATTATGGTTCAACAGGTTAACGAACTCGAGATCGAGTCTTTACCCGCAGATATGCCTGAAAACATCAAAGTCGATGTCTCCACCCTTTCCCAAGTCGGTGCAGTAATTTCAGTTTCCGCCATTAGAATTCCTTCCGCCGAATTCAAGATTCTGAATGATCCTGACACGATAATAGTCAAAATCGAACCCCTAGCCAAAGAAGAAAAAGAAGAAGCCCCGCCTCCGGCTGAAGCTCCGGAAGGTGAAACCCCTAAGGCAGAAGTCGAAGCTCCTGCTCCGGCCGCTGAACCCGCCCCAGAAGAAAAACCGGAAGAGTAATATTGTATACTGATCTAACCATGCCGGAAAAAAGAATGGGCTATTTTTTAGTTGGTATCGGCCTCTCGCTTATCCTGATATCGGCAGTCAGTGTCTTTGTAGTCTTCACTGGTCGCGTTAAACCTGCTCCTGTTTTTCGCCAACCTGGGATTTCTCTCGATATGAGTCAGATTGCCGGCCTGCCTACTCTTCCTGGTAGTAAACCCACACCGGTTGAGCTTCTTTCCGCCTCAGCTTTAAACGATATATCCAATCTCACTCTTCACATTCTGCTTATGGGTTTTATCGCGGGTATTGGTTACAAAATCGCTCTCCTCGGCGTCCAGCTTCTCCGCCCCGTTGAAGTTAAGCTCAAGTCTTAAGAGACACCTAAGTAGGGGATTCTTGCTCTAAAAGTGCTAAAAGCCTTTTGTCTTTCGGAAAAACAACTCTATTTTTCTTTTTCGAAAACTCTAAACCAGTAATCTTGGAAATTTCTTCTGCCAGCTCATATACGTCCCATTCATATTTATTCATCGGGGTCGATACCATTATGGCTTCGGTATCAATGTGAATACCTAGCCTGGATTGTAATTTTGCAAATCCTGTCGAACTGTCAAAAACCGGAAAACCCTGGTAGAAACCTAGTAACTTGCATGGTTTCAAAACTTTGGTCAGAAACGCATCTTTTAAAGGCAAATTGGAGGTATGATTAGCCAGAAAATCTACCGCTTCTCTGATTATAGGTTCCCTTTTTGGAAAATCCAGCTCATCCGTTGAAAATCTGTTGTAAAAGGCGGCCAACTTGGATCTGTTCCAATAAAAAGTGATATTGTTTTGTGATTCGACCACATCTCGCCGGTCGAAGTAAGGGTGATATCCGATGGAAAGTAATCGTAAAGCCGGAATTAAAGTACTTGTATTTGATGACATTTGTAACTCTACTTCGTCTGCCTTCAAGTCCAAGGTCTGATCGTAAATAAGCTCTCCATCTCTGCCGGAAACGTATTGTTTGCTTCCAACTATCAACCCTCGTAAATCAGAGTCAAAAACGAGTCTCTTTCTCTCCCGTTTAACTTCAAATCTCATATTAGGATAGGATAGGATTAGTGGCAAGATTAGTGGGGCCAGCGCGAACTAATCAGCATTTCCTCCGGATATTTTCGTAAATGTTTAATTTCACCCCACACAGCCTCTGTAACAAACGGCATAAACGGATGAAGCAATTTCAGAAATCTTATTAGTAGGTGCACCACATCGGCTTTGGAAATTTTCCCAATTTTACTTTCCTCTATACACTTATCACAAAACCAGTGCCAAAATTCTTCCCACAGTAGCTCCGCCGCTCGCCCGAATTGGTATTTTTCCATTGACTTCGTCGTTTCCTTTTCAATTCGTTCCACCCGGTTCTTAATTTCAGGGTTCTGTATCTCAGCCGTCATTTCCCCCTCAAAAGTCGTCGCCACAAACCGAGCCGCATTCCATATTTTGTTAGCAAAATTCCGCATTCCTTTGACCTTTTCCTCCGATAGTGGAATTTTGCTTCCCGGTGCCACCCCGTAAACCAACGCCATCCGTAGGGAATCAGCCCCGTATTTATCCACCAGGTCAATAGGGTTTACCACGTTACCCTTACTCTTACTCATTTTTACTCCCTTAGCGTCTGCCACCATTGACCATAAATAGACGTCCCGGTAGGGGACTTTATTTTTTACGTGAAGGGAAAACATGATCATTCGCGATATCCAAAATGGCAGAATATCTGACAATGTTCCGATAAAATCAGTTGGCAATCTTGTCTCAAACTCGTCCTCCTTCAATGTTACCAGCGGCCACAGCCCGGAGGAAAACCAGGTATCAAAAGTATCCGTCTCCGGCAGGTATATCTTTCCGTCCTTTGGCATCTCTTCCGCCACTACATACCGTGGCGCTTCCGCCCCCGTTTCTGCCAGTACTTTTTGTAACCCCGTCTCAATTTTTGGTAGGGGAGTACCCTGTTTAAGAAATCTACTTACTGGTCCTTGCTGCAATTTCTTTTCTTCATCTAGCCACCATACATGTAAATTCTGTTTCTCTATCTCTATCTCATACCACACTGGGATTCTTATTCCCCATACAATCTGCCGGCTGATCGGCCAGTCATGCATTACCTCAAGCCACTGGAGCATTTGCTTTTTGTATCGTTTGGGAAAAAATTTCACTTCGTCTTTCTCGACGGCCTCAATAACCGGTTTTTTTAGCTCCGTCACCCTTATAAACCAGTTTGGTGTGATCGTCGGCTCCAAGTCATGGCCACACTTGTAACAAACTGTTACTGTATGCCGATAATCAACCGTCTTTTCTAAGAAGCCTGATTCCTGCAATTTTTTTATCGTCATCTCCCGGGCATCATTTACCTTTTTACCCTCTACCTCTCTATACTTTACGTCACTTGGCAATCTCATTTTTCCGTTTAGGTCAATCACTGAAATCCGCTCCAAATTATACCTCTGTCCTGTCGTAAAATCATTCGGATCGTGCGCCGGAGTAATTTTTACAGCCCCTGTCCCGAATTCCATATCCACCATCTCATCGGTAATAATCGGAATTTCCCGGGATGTTAACGGCAACTTCACTTTTTTACCTGCCAAATTTTTATATCTCTTATCTTTCGGATTTACCGCCACCGCCGTATCCCCAAACATTGTCTCCGGTCTGACTGTTGCTACCACTAGCTGGCCGTAGCGGATATAGTACAATTTATCCTCTCTTTCTTTATGGTCAGTTTCCAGCTCAGATAGCGAAGTCCCGCAGTGGGTGCAGAAATTGACGATATAGTCGTCCCGGTACACCTTTCCTTCTGCCTCCATCTGTTTAAAAGTTTCAAAGATTTGTTTCAAAACATGTGGATCCAAGGTAAATACGCTTCTATCCCAGTCAGCTGAAAACCCCAACCGCTTAAATTGTTGGTAAATCAAGCCCGAATTATCCCGCACGAATTTATATATATTTCCATATAAAGTATTCCGGTCAAAGTTCATACGGGATTTGCCCGACTTTGCCAGCTCCTTCTCATATACAAATTGAGTTTCAAATCCCGCATGGTCCATTCCCGGAATCCATACCGCCGAAAAACCCTGCATTCTTTTCCACCGCACCATAATATCGTCGATAGTGTACATCGCATGCCCGGCGTGTAAGGAAGCATTGGCGTTTGGCGGCGGCATTAAAACCGTAAAAGGTTTGCCGGTTTTTCCAGCTCTGAACACGCCAGATTCCTCCCACATCTTATAAATTTCCGTTTCGTATTTAGAATGATCGTAGACTTTGTCCATGCGGGTATTTTACCCTTTTTTTGCGTGTGCCAGGACGAAGTTGCGGATAATTGGGTGTACGTCCGAAGTAAATCTGCTCAAGACCTCATTGGCATCCACCCATTCCGCTTCGGAAATTTCATCAGGCTCTCCGATTTTCAATTGTGTATCCCCAGCCGGTTTGCAGTGGAAATACATCACCTCGACAAACGTGTTTGGATGCTTTCTTTCCAAAAGTTTTTCTTTGACTACAACTTCCAATAAAACCTCGTCCATTGCCTCTCGCTTAACGGCTTCTTCATCTGATTCTCCTTCATTTACAACTCCTCCCGGGAAAGCCCATTCCACTTTCGCCGTGGCTACACGTCTTCTGATAAGAGCAAATTTTCCTTCCTTTTCAATTAGTGCCAAGACCACGTGGGGTCTTCTCATTATTTCTGCCATGTCCACATTATGCCTCATTTAAATTCTTCTTCTACTATCCACCTCGGCCTGCGGTCAACTTCTTCATAATGAGTAACCAGCACTGGGCACCCGGCTTTTACTCGTAACCCCGCGGCCACCCCGATCATCGCCGCATTATCTCCGACTAATTTAGCAGAGTAGGGGAGTCGCATTTTTAACCCCAATTCCTTCCCTAATTTTCTTAATCTCTTTCTTAATTCTATATTAGCCGCCACCCCTCCTCCTACCAGCAAATCATTAATTTTGAGTACTGAGCACTGCGCCCTGAGCACTTTACCCATCACTCTCACCAAATGCTCAAAAGCCCTGTTCTGAAAACTCGCCGCCAAGTCATGTATTTGCTGTCTACTTAAACTTTGACTTAGTCTTAGACTGGCAACCAGCCGAAACAGAGCCGTTTTTAAACCTGAATAGCTGAAAGAATTAGAGTCTTTCCTTCTGGCCATAGGCAGGGGTAGGAGAAAAGCTTTGGGGTTGCCCTCTCGGGCCATTTTTTCCAAAATTGCTCCCCCGGGATATCCCAATCCCAGTATTCTGGCCGCTTTATCCAGCGCTTCTCCCAAAGCATCGTCTTGCGTCCTCGCCAAGATCTCATATTTACCGATGTTTTTTATCAGTATTAACTCTGTATGCCCACCGGAAACCACTAACCCCACCGCCGGAAAACTTACATTTGTAACTTGGGATTTTGATTTTTGGATTTGATTTGAATTTTGAATTTTGCTCGAGAAGCGCTGGCTTCGCCAGTATTTTGAGTTTAAAGGTTGTGCAAGTGGGCTGAGCACATGTCCCTCAATATGATTCACTGGTATCAACGGCACTTTCAATTCTCTGGCAATTTCTTTTGCCTTTCTTATTCCCACCTCCAGCGCAATTGCCAGCCCCGGCCCCGTCGTCACCGCCACGGCGTCAACGTCAGTCCAGCCGCACTGAGCTTGTCGAAGTGCCTTCTCAATCACAAAGTCAATTCTTTCCTCATGCATCCGTTTCGCCAGGGACGGCATCACTCCTCCGAACCTGGCATGCTCACTGGCTTGCGACCAAATCACATTTGATAAAACTGTTGTTCCTCGGGTTACGGCAGCCGCCGTCTCATCGCAACTGGTGTCGATTGCTAGTATCTTCATAAATCGTAAATCATCAATCTTAAATCATCCCGTCTTTCGTGATTTTGCCACTGCATGGGTCGAATTCTTTATCACTAACTCGTAATTGCCGAAAGTTTTTTTCAACCCACTTTCCATAAACTGTTTTAAAGCGTTTACGGTAACTACCCATAGTTCTCCTCCGGGATTTAAATGTTTTTCCGACTCTGAAATCAACCATTCAATCATGTCATTGGCGGTATGCGTCGGTAAATTTGATACGATCAAGTCAAATTTCTCATCACCCGCAGACTCAAACCCGTTACTGGCTATCACCTTGAAATCCTCTATATTGTTATGCGCGCAGTTTATTTTTGCATACTCTAACGCCACTACATCTCTGTCAATAAACCACACCTGTCCTGCACTAAGCTTGGCCATCACCACTCCCAACACCCCGTACCCGCACCCCAAATCCAGGCATTTTTTTCCCGGCTTAACAATAATATTCTCAGCTAAAAGTTTTGTTCCGGGATCTATTTTTTGATAACTAAACAATCCCCAGGTCGTTTTTAAAGACAAATCAAACCCCCGGATATTCTCCCGAATCAAGAACTCAGCTTTCTGAGCCGTCGTGTTTGAGATTTGCGATTTATTCATTGAAATTTGTTTAGATAAATTAGGTCAATTAGTCATTAGGTTAATTCACAAAACTCCCCAAGAAATCTCCCTCTCATTTTTCTTCTTGCCATAACGTATCTTCACCCAAATAATTATCGCTTCATCATTATATTTTCGAATCGTATCCGCTACCCTGTCCGCCCATTCTATGGCTATGATCGATTTATCATGTATTATCCCCGCCAGCCCCAATTGATCCAATTCATCCGGCGTTTGCATTCTCCACGCATCCATATGACTAAAAATTTTCGATTTTGTAATTTGATTATTGAAATTTGATTGAAAATTGCTCGCGAAGCGCGCGTTCTCTGAACTCGTAATTGGTAATTGGTAATTGAGTTGGAGGCTGAAAGTCGGAGAAACCACCTCGTCTGTAACTCCCAAAGCCCGGGCTAGCCCTTTTGTAAATTGCGTCTTCCCAGCCCCCATCTCTCCCTCCAGCGCAAATACTATCGCCCTCTGCCCCGCATGCTTTTCATATTTGTGCCATAATTCCTTGGCTGTATTCTGGGTATTTTCTTCGCTCCTGCTTAGCACTTCGCGCTTAGCGCTTAGCACTATCTCACCTTGTCTCAAGGTGGTCGGATCGTCCATTGTGGTGTCAATTACTGTCGAGGGCTCCCGATGCGGTAACTCTCCGGCATCGATAACCAAATCAATCAGGTTTTTTTGCTTCACCGAAATATTGTCTAAAATATCCGCAATTTTATAAGGTCGTTTTTTATAACTCGCGTTAGCCGACGTCGCCGTAATCGGACTACCCAACTTTTTAACAATCTCTAAAACCAGCTGATAATCCGGAATTCTTACTCCCAGCGTCCCCATCTCCGACGCCACCCCAGGAGCAATCTGAAGTTTTGATTTTTGAATATGATTTGAATTTTGACTTTTGAGTTTCGATACCACGGTCATCGGTCCTGGTAAAAATTTCATGTAAAGATTTTTAGCGGTCTCGTTTAGTTCCACATACTCCTCCGCCATCCTCTGGTCTGCCACGGCCACGGAATATGGCTTACCCAAGGGTCGCATTTTATATTTGTTTAACCTTTTTATAGCCGCAGTGTTTGTAGCATCAGCTCCTATTCCATACACTGTCTCAGTCGGAAACACCACTAACCCGCCTCTTTTCAAGACCGCAACCGCCTCGTCAATCACATTGTTGTTATTAGATTTAAGAATCACCATCAGGCGTATGATATAACAATTACAGCTCATATGCAGGCTAAATTCTTCCTCATAATCCCCGGCGTGTTGCTTCTCGCTTCGCTTCTTATTCTTCTCCTTACTCGTTTCACTCCCCCCTCCTCACTCCCGTCGATGTGTGGCGGTTTTGCCAATATCCAGTGCCCAGTGGGGTATACCTCAACTTGATGGTAACTACCCTGATGCCGGCGGCACCTGTGTCAGCTGGATCAATCGCCGTGTGACCTCCACCTCTACTTGTCGTCCCCGGCCCAAATGCCTTGATTCTGTCCCCAAATGTCTCCTTCCCGAAACTCCGGACATGTGCCCGTCGCTGTCCTCCTCCGTGACCCCTCCCCCCAAATGCACCTTCAATTCTGACCCTTGCGACCCTAAGTCTTGCGATTATAACCCTGACCAATGCGCCTCGACCAGAAACTATGTTTGCCCCCAAACCGAATGGATAGACTGCATGCCAGGCTCCGGTGTTAAAAAACCAAATTGTGATCCGCAATACCTGCGCTGGGCTCAAAGCCGCTGTCTCGGTTTCAAAGGCGCCGCCTACTAGCCGGGTTTGTGATATACTCTTTCTTAGTGCAGGACAAGATATTTTTTCAGCTTCTCCAGGTCTACAATATTTTTATCAGCTCTATAGTCGTAATTCTCTCTTCTCCCTCCCGAATATAATCCGCGCTAATTAGTTTTTGTTCCCCTCAAATACACCGCCTGCCATGATCGGTAGTTAGAATAAAAAGTTCTTTCTTGCAACACTTCCTCACCGCGCGTTACTTTCCAGTCAAATGCCACTTTTGCTCCCCATGCGGCATGTTCTGTCTGTTTAACAGTGCCTGCGGGTAACGTTGCATCGTCGATATACAAGTCGGGAGGAGGAGCCACCACTTCCCAAACCCTGGATTTCGACAGGTTCACTAGTCTTCCGTCACTAGTTCCGTATAGTTTAAATACCAAATGCTTGTCCCTCTCACTGAATTCTGTCTGGATCAGGACATGTCCCGGGGTATCGTTTTTAAATTTAAAGTCCGGACTGGGTTGGAACACCGTCGCATCAAAACCCACTTGATATTTTTCTTCGTAATATCTTACCCGGTATGCATGGGCGACTCGCTCCTCAATTGGCAAACCGGCGTTCAGCACGGCCCGGAACAATGTTGTTGATACTTGGCACACTCCGCCCCCGTCACCCAATATAGTTTTACCTTCTTTGATAATATAGGCCTGCTTGTATCCCGTATCTGCCGAGACTTCCCCTACCCGTTCGTTGAAAGAAAAAGTCTCTCCCGGGGCTACTAAAACACCGTTTAACATTTCTGCTGCTTTCCTCAAATTGAAAATTCTGTTGGTAATCGAACCGCTAAACCACGATTCCCCCATCCCGATTAATTCATTAATACCCAAGTCATTTACTTGAGCCGTCTCCGTCCCCGGTTTTATTATTTCAGCTTCAACCGTCAGGTCGTTAGTCTGCCCGCTTTGTTCTAACCTCCATAAGCTTTCAGTTATTTTGTTTATCATTTCCGGCTGCTTGACTCTAAACCCGTCTTTAGCTGGTTTAAATTCCTCTACCCGACCCGGCTCCACAAACCTGAAACTGGCATCCTGTGCGGGTTTGTCAACCGCATGTGCCAGTTGTTCTACCCAGGCGGCAATCTTATCCTTTCTCCATATTCCGTCCCGCCCTTCCAGCCAGGTTAACAGCTGTTCATCGTTTATTTCCCAATTCTGCCCCACCTCAGGCGCCGCCAAAACCAGCTTTTTCCCCACAAGTTTCTGCCCCCGGTCCTTTACAATAGATATTTCATCCGAGGTCAGTTTTGGTAGTAATCGCACAATTGGTACGTCTATTCGGTTATTACTTACTGTCTTCACAGCTTTATCTAGTTTTTTCTCCAGCGCCTCTCTGTTTACCCAATATCCATTCTCTCCGGAAGTCACCAGCACTTGCCCGCTGAGCTTATCCAGGGTAATTTCCGGTTCTTTTGCTGGCAAATCAATTTGCGCAGCTACAGTAGCAATCGCGGCTGCCACTTTCTCGCTATCCCACTCGTATTTTAGATCAAAGCGCATTCCGTTTTTACCCGCTTCAAATTTTTGCCTCAGGTTTTCTATCCATTTTCCTCGCCTCCCTATGTCCCAAGCCGGTCCAACAGAATTTTCCAGGTCATATTTCAATCCTATCAGTTCCAGTGGCAGTGGCCACTGATTCACTCCCCATCCTAGAATCAGAGTTTTTAAACTATCTGTCTTTTTCTTCAATTTGACTTCAGCCTCTTTTTTAGTTAGCCCCCCCACGTCTGTCCCGGCTATTGCCAACCCCGGATAAACTCTCTGCCAGTATTTAACCTCAAAAGTAACCAGTATTACTCCAGGAACCAAAAGACCCAAAATTACCAGCCGTTTAAACCACCATTTAGACAATTTAATTTTGTTCATGAAAGTTATTATAACCAACAAACTCGAGTTTACTAGCCGCTTAGAAGTCTCAGGTCATTTTGCATACTCCACTAAAATTGGTATATACTATTTTTAATGGATCAAAGTCCGTTTCTTTCTGACACCCCCCCTCCCCCTCCCCCGCCTCCCCCCTCACCGACGGAAGTATTTTCCTCATCATCGCCGTCACCGCTTCCTATTGCCCCAAACGCCCATCAAACTCCTGTTCCCGTCGAGCCTCCCTCCCCATTGCCGAATCCCCCTCCTCCCCCACCTCCTCCGCCTCCGCCTCC
>Ga0155488_141_pt1 | contig 24962 bp, 29 predicted proteins | sample RifCSPhighO2_12_FD_107146 | JGI IMG/M metagenome (GOLD analysis project Ga0155488, IMG submission 107146) | Candidatus Amesbacteria bacterium RIFCSPHIGHO2_12_FULL_48_14 | reverse complement strand
CCCTAATCAGTAAACAATCCAAGTTTAAGTATTTACCCCCATAAGTTAAAATCTCTATAAGTTAATGCCTGGGCCATTAGCATAGTAGTAGTGCACCGCATTCGCATTGCGGGGACGGGGGTGCGATCCCCCCATGGTCCACAACTAATCTCGCGCCCGAACAAATCCCGCTTTAACCGCTTCTCTCTCCGAACAAAACCAGCGGTCGGCCTCATCCAAATTAACCACCACCTGGGAATAATGCCTAAAACTCGGCAAATGATAATACCGCTTGCCATGAATGTCATAGTTCCCCTTGACAGCACACGGGCCACAAGTCTTCCAAAAGCCCGCCTCATTTTCCTTAGCTGTCTCAGCCGCGGAAACCAACTCTCCCTGATGCTTTAAATTAACACTATTATAGAAAGTGTCCCGATATGCCCATCATTTGGTAGAAGTTATGCGTGCACACGCATTTCGATGGACATATATCCGTTCCGCTCCACTGAACGACTATAACACTCTCCTTCCTCCGCAGTGTCTATCCCTATCAACCGAATACTTTTGTCATACCCGGAAACCTTAATGGTATCACCGTCAATAACTCTTATTACCGCGTGAGATCGGGAAAAAAAGAACCCGCCAGCGACAGCCAAAACAGCAACACCTGCCCAGATCAGACCCAACTTCTTCACCATATTCAGTCTAGCACGAAGTACCCTCCGCTAAACCCAAGGTTGCACCTTAAGCCCGGAATCTTTAAAATATCCCCATTCAGAGGGCCCGTAGTTCACCGGCAGAATAAGTCAATGGCATTGACTAGAAAGGGGTTCAATTCCCCTCGGGTCCACCCCAAATGCCCTTTTCCAAACTGTTCCTTTATTTCACAGTCTTTCTCACCGGCGCCGCAGTCCTCATCCTGGAGGTCGTGGCCGTACGCGTCCTGGCCCCATTTTTCGGCAACACCATATTTTCCGTCTCCAGTATTTTATCTGTCGTCCTGGCCGCCCTCAGTCTGGGATATTACCTCGGCGGCCGTCTGGCCGACCGCCGCCCGTCATCCCAACTCTTTTACTCTCTCATCATCATTTCCGGCCTCGCCACCCTACTCGTCAAAATCTCCGGATCCGCACTTCTTCCTTTATTTTCCCTCACCTTACCCCTGACCACCGGCCCTTTAATCAGCTCTTTTTGCCTCTTTTTGCTTCCCGCTTTAATCCTGGGTACCCTCTCCCCGTTTGCAATCAAGCTCAGCCAGCAATTTTACCCATCCGACAAAATCGGCCAAGCTTCCGGAACGATTTTTTTCTGGTCTACCGCCGGGAGCCTATTTGGCAGCTTGTCTGCAGGTTTCCTGCTCATTCCCCGTTTGGGCACTGACCAAATCATTATCGCCACCGGCCTCGCGCTGGTCATCCTAGGTACAGCCGGCCTAAAACTCTTGCGCCCCCCGGTAATACTCTCTATCATTGCGGTCACTCTCGGCGAGCTGACCCTCATTTCCTTAATTTCCCCCGCCCGATCTCCCCAAATTGTCTACTCCGGAGACGGTATCTACCAAAAAATCCTCATCAGGGACACGTCCTCAGCGCCTCGCACCCGTTACTTAATCCAGGATAAAAACACTTCTGCGGCTATTTATCTTGAATCCCCGGACCATGTTTTTGCCTATACCCAGTATTACTCTCTCTATAAAACATTCTTTCCCTCGGCCAAAAAAGTCCTGGTCATAGGCGGCGGCGCATATACCATCCCCAAATCCTACCTGGCCGACTCGCCGGATTTTCAAGTCGACGTGGCTGAAATTGAGCCTGGTCTATATCTTTTAGCCCGGAAATATTTTATCCTCCCCGACTCCCCCCGCCTCACAAATATTACCGCCGACGGCAGGTCCTACCTCGCTCGTTACCCCGGCTCCTACGACATTATCTTTGCCGATGCTTACTCCTCTTTCCTTTCCATTCCTGGGCATCTCGTCACCCGGGAATTTTTCCGGCTTGCCAAATCCCGCCTTTCCCCCGACGGCTTATTCATTGGCAACTTTATAGGTTCAATCACTCCCACTTACCCGTCTTATTTCCTCTCCCAACTCAAAACTTTTACCTCCGTCTTTCCCGCCCACCTGGTCTTTACCCTCGACCAATCCGACCCCGGCCGCATTCAAAACCTGATATTTGTCGGCTTTAATCAACCCCCCTCCTCTCCCTCCTCCAGCCTCCCATCTAACTTCAAAATCCACCTTCTGGATACTAACACCTATGATCTGACGCCACATCCCGTATTCACCGACAATTACAATCCGGCTGAATACATTTTAGCTCAGACCCTCACACACTCTTTTTAGCTTCTGGCTGCTTGTCTGTTGTTTTTGAAACAGTCTCGGCACAGTACCGGTTTGTCACCTCTCGGTTCAAACGGAACCGTATCCTGCCTGCCGCAATTGCTACAGGTAATAGGATAATCTCGCCGCTGCCCCATCGTGTCAGACTTTTTTTTGGCGCGATCCTCGGGACATCGGGTAGGGGGATTGGTAAATCCTTTCTCCTGGTAAAACTTTTGCTCGCCGACTGTCCATACAAACTGTTTACCGCAATCGCGGCAAGTTAGGGTCTGATCCTGCATTGTTTGATCATTCATATTGATATTAACTTTTTCACTAAAAAAGCCCAGCTAAACCTAGGCCTTATAAAAAGTAGTATTTTTTCACCTCCTTCTAGTTTAAAATCCCAAGTCTTCCTGTACCTCCGGGACAAAAAACCAGAAGGACCATCAACCGGGCTGCCTGCATTATACCACTTCCCAACCTATTTCAGAAAGTCCAGCGGGCTAAGCCTTACTCCGCCTTTGATAATCTCAAAGTGCAAATGCGGTCCCGTAGACCTCCCCGTTGACCCTTCCAGTCCTATCTTGTCTCCCCTGTTTACTGTTTGTCCCACTGATACTAATGTCTTTGATAAATGCCCGTATAAAGTCACAAAACCATTTCCGTGATCAATCTCCACCCGAATTCCGTACCCGCTTGAATCCGGCCACCCGGCCACAATCACTCTCCCGGCGTCTGCCGCCACCACCGGCGTTCCAAATGCCGTTGCTATATCTAAGCCCCGATGATAAAACCTATAACCCTGGGTAATCTTGCCGCCTATCGGCCACACAAATCGCCCCAGAGCTGACACTGCTCCCGCATTGGGTGTCAATTGCGCGGTGCTCTTTACCGGCGACCACAACACCTCCGCCGGCTTTACTCCGTCCGGAATCACCAGCTCCTGACCCACTGCCAAGGCAAATGTCTCATTATCCGCAAACGTATTGAAGGGAAAATCCACAATTCCCTGGGGATTGGTATTGTACTTTTTGGCTATCGAATACACTGTCTCACCTCGCCCGACTTTATGTCTCACTCCGGTTACCGGCAAAATTCTTAATTTTTGCCCGGGTTTTATTTGATTCACCGAAGTCAAATTATTCTCCCATCTGATAGTATCTACCGACACTCCGAATTTTTCCGCTATTCCGGAAGCCGTGTCTCCCCCCTGCACCTCGTATTCCATCACTTTATCTCTCACTTTTTCCGATACTTGAGTCGTCGTATCTGTCTCCCCCACCTGCATTATTTCCAGCTCGGCCGACTGCTCCAAATTCTCCCCTCGCCCCACTCCCGGCAGCGAGTTAGCCAGTACCGGCGCCAATACCACGGACATGGCCACCAGTCCTCCCATGGCCGAATGCACAAACGGCCTGGCAAACCTCCCCCGCTGCCTGTACAAACTCCCCGCCACCCACCGCTTGATTCTCTCAAACCTGGAAAAAGCCCTGTACAACCTTCTGAACAAAAACCCATACCAAGCCTTCCCAAACTCCTTCAGCTCCTCCATAGTTTCCCCACCTTATCACACCAAAAACGTATTTACAAACTAGCCCCCGGCCCCCCGTATAGCCCTTTTTGCTTCTTCCGCGTCCGACCAGGGTCGCTCGGTTTTACCAATCAAAATTGTCCTTTCATGTCCCTTTCCCGCCAGCAGCACAATATCTCCCGGCCCCGCCTCCTTTATTGCCTTTTTTATAGCCTCCCCCCGATCGTTTTCTTTAACTATTTTCATATCACCCCTCTTATCCCCTCTTACGGCGAAGACACGAGTAGGAGACGAGAATTTAAGAGGGGAAGAACGAAGTTCAGGGGTGATACCAGACATTATTTGTCTTGCTATCTCATCCTGACTCTCACTTCTCATGTCATCCGACGTAATAATCACCACATCCGCAAGTCTCGACGCAATCTCTCCCATCATCGGCCTTTTACCTTTGTCCCTCTCACCTGTACACCCAAAAACCAGTATCAGCCTCTTCTCCGCCCCTAATTCTTTTCTCAACTGCAACAACACTTGGTCCAATGCATTCGGCGTATGCGCAAAATCCACAATCACACGAAACTTTTGCCCCGCCTTCACCTCCTCCCTCCTCCCCGGCACCCCCTCAAAATCCTTAATCACCGTCTCTACTATCTGGGATCTGACTTCTAATATCCTAGCCACCGCCTCCGCAGCTCCGATATTATATCTATTATAATCTCCCCAAAGCGCCGGGCTGATATTCTTTAATTTCGATTTTGAATATTTAATAATTCGTGTTTTAGAATTTGATTTAAAATTGAAAATTGAAAATTGAAAATTCTTAAATGACGGATCATCTGCATTCAAAACCGCAAATTTAACTCCCTTAAACAACTTCAGCTTCGCTCTCCGGTATCTTTCCATCGTCACAAAATCATCCAGATGCTCATGGGTAATATTAGTCAATACTCCTACGGCAAAATTGCACCCCAGTACTCTGTACTGGTCCAGTCCGTGGGCTGTCACCTCCAGCACCAAATGTGTCACTCCCGCATCTGCCATTCGCCGCAGCAGCGGCTGCATCCGTCTGGCATCCGGATTAGTCGTATGCAGTCCTGTGTCCACCTCCTCACCCCCGATTTTTGCCGCCACCGTCGAAATCAGCGCCGCATTCAAACCGGCCGCCCGCAGTATTTCATAAATCAAAGTCGCCGTCGTCGTCTTCCCGTCCGTCCCCGTCACCCCGATTACAAACATCTTCCTCGCGGGATACCTATACCAAGCTATCATCACCACCGACACCAAGTAGTGATAAATATTTTTCACCCTCTGCCCCCACCACTTCACCTCCATCCCCCCATCTTACCAAACTCCCCCCATCAACAAGTATTCAGTGCTACCCCCGTTCTCAACTTCACAAACTCATTAAAAACCACCCTTATCCCATTTTCATTCTTCCACTATCTATCCGGTGTATATTCACCCCCCGGTTTAACCGGCGAGTTGACCCTGTACAACACCTGGTCTTCCGATATGTATTTCATCATAAACGCCCAGGAGCGTCGCTGGGCAAACCAAGCGGTTACCAAGATCATCTTCAAATACTTCATCCCCATCTTGTCAAATAAGTTTAGACTTCTGCGTACGTTATCGGCAACTGTGATACTTTCCGGCTCGACAATAATATCCTTCTCCGGTACCCCTCGTTCCACAGCATACCCCCGAAAAACCTGAGCTTCAGGCTCCCCCTGCTCATAAAAAGGATGGCCCCCGGTAATAAATATCTTTGGAGCCAAACCCCCTTTATACAGCTCCACCGCCTTTTGAATTCGGGACAAACTTTTACTTCCAAACACAAATATCAAATCAGAAATACGCAGCACATCTTCTTCCCCCAAATAACCGGCCACCTCGCCTAGAACCTCCTTAAGATCTACATCATCCACCCGAGCTAATGTCTTTTTTACCACTTCCTGCTCCAAGCTTTTCCCCTCCGATATCACCTCTTCCCAACCGACATCATCCAGAAAAATTCCAGAAGATATTCCCAAAAAATTTAACCAGTTCACGACCGTATCAAAACTGGGGTAATGGACATCCGCCTTTCCCTTCACCGGATCCCGCCAGGCTTCCTTCTCCCAGCCATGCCAACATCTTACCAAAAATCTGCCTCGCTTCCATTTAGCCATTCAATTACGCCTATTTATACAACTGACTATGAGTACCAAGCATTTCAAAATAAACCGTGTTATTATCAATCATCCGAAAAACCGCCCGCCAATCCCCAGTAATATTAATACTTCTGTATCCCTGGTATTTTCCCGAAAGTACATGATTGTTTAGAAGGGGATGAAACCTATCAGAAGCAAATATTTCAATTCGTTCCCGGGCTGATTTTTGTACCGATTTCGGAGCTTTTCTCAATTGCTTGATAAACCTCTCCGCAAAATCTATTTGCATTTTTATTTCTTCCCTGCAATTACCTTATCCAAAAACTTCAGCGCCTTATCAGTCGAGTCGAAAGAATAATATGCTCCTCTCTTTCGTTCTTCCTCAGCTTCCCTAAGAGCCTTAATCAAATATTCACTCGGTTCCTCCGAATCAGACACATGAATAGTCCTGGTTTTGATTAAGTTCTTTAAATATGCATTCACCAAAGCACTCAAACTAAAACCCAATTCTCGGGCTGTTTGCATAGCCGCCCGCTTCAGTTTAGGGTCGGTTCTTAAATTAATTACCGCTGAGTCCATAATCAAAGTATATACAAAATATATACAATGTCAACACTTATAATACCGCCAGCCAGACACCAAATATGGCCAATACCAAGCCAACCAGCCACGCCCTGGCTACAATCTTCGGTTCTTCCCAGCCTACCAACTGCAGCCAATGGTGCAGTGGTGCAATCGGGAAAATCCGCTTTTTCATAAATCGTTTGCTATATAACTGCAACAAACTTGAGAGTCCTTCCGCCAAAAACACTCCCCCGATTACCATCAAAGCCACGATTTTGCCCGACAGCAACCCTACTACTGCCAGTGTCGCCCCAAATGCCAGGCCCCCTACATTTCCCAGCATTATCCGCGCCGGATAAATATTAAAGTACAGATATGCCATTAGTGACCCCAGCCACAAGACTATGAAAGTCGCCAGCACCCCGTCCAGATCAGCCATGGATATCAGCCAAAAAGCCATCAGGCAAATCATCAGTAATCCGCACGACAATCCGTCCAGGCCGTCAGTAAAATCAAATGCATTAGCAAATGCCACGATCACCAAAGCTGCCAAAAAAAAGTACCCGATCCCCAAAAACACCGGCCCCCAATACGGTATGTAGACAAAATCGATTTTCAAACCCCAATGCAAAATAGCCGCCGACCCCAGCGCCACCACCCATTGCAGCATAAATTTATGCCGCATTCGTAATCCAAAAAAACCGGCTTTGTTAAACCCCAGGATCTTGATTACGTCGTCGTAAAAACCTAAAAGACCAAAACCTATAAATGTAAATGTGATCGCTACCAGTTCTCCCAGTATCGGGTACCCCGAAATTATCCCCTCTCCGCGGGTTATCAAAAATACTGCCGCAAACATCACCGCTACAACCACCGCCACCGGTATCCCCCCGCCGGTCGGTACCCCAGCTTTGCCGGCATGCATTTCTCTGATTTTATAAAACGCCTTTGTAGCAGTCTTTCTCACTTCCCCTGTTTCCTTTTTTCGGGTAAATTTTAATTTATACAGCAAGCCTATATACGGCACCATCACGGCAAAGGTCACTAAAAACGCCAAAATTAGAAGTCCCAAATAAGAATGCATCGCTTTAATTATATATAATACGCTTGTGAGCAAATCCAAAAAAGTCGTCCATTTTATGGGTATTGGCGGCTCCGGACTCGCCGGCATCGCCCAAATTGCAAAAGCTTACGGCTTTCAAGTCACCGGCTGTGATATCGCAGCCGAGACCTCCTATCTAAAAAAAGTCACTGACGCCGGCATCCCCGTTTTCCTGGGTCACGACCCGGCTCACCTGAAAAAAACCGAAATCCTGGCGGTATCCCCGGCAATTTTTTACCAAAACGACGACCATCCGGAAACCGCTCTGGGTCGAAAACGGAAAATTCTCATGAAATGGCAGGAATTCATGGGCACGTACCTGCACCGGGGAAAATTTGTCATCTGCATTGCCGGTACCCACGGTAAAAGCACCACCACCGCTCTGGCCGGGCATCTTCTGGAAACCGCCGATCTGGACCCCACCGTGGAAATCGGAGCCACCGACCCTATCTGGCATAACAACGTCAGAATTGGTAAATCCCCATACTTCATTTCCGAGGCTGATGAATTCCACGACAATTTCGCCTCCTACCATCCCGACGTCATAATCCTGAACAATCTCGAAATGGACCACCCGGAATATTTTACTTCCGAGCAAAAACTCCTTTCCGCCTACCAAAACTTCATCAATCACCTCAAACCGCTTGGCCGCCTTATTTTTAACACCGACTCCCCTCTTCTTCACAAACTGCATCTGCCGTCCGATTCAATTCCCTATTCCCTAAACGCTGTTCAAAACATAAAACTCACTCCTACCCGCACCTCCTTCAACTACCAAAGTCACCAATATCAGCTAAAAATCCCCGGCCTGCATAATATCTCCAACGCTCTCGGAATAATTGAGCTAGCAAATATTTTAAAAGTCTCCGCGTCTGTCTCTATCTCCACTCTCAAATCTTTTTCCGGGGTCGGCCGCCGATTGGAACTTATCGGTGAAAAATCCGGCATTAAAGTTTACGACGATTATGCCAACCACCCCACCGCTTTTGCCGCCACCATCCAAGCTTGCAGACAAATAAATCCCGAAGGCCGCCTCTGGGTAGTCATCGAACCCCATACCTTCAGTCGTCTGCGCTCGCTTCTACCTCAACTTCCCGCCTCGCTCACCAAAGCCGACCAGATTATTGTTTCTAAGATCTTCGCTTCCCGCGAAACTGACCCCGGTGATTTTTCCGGTGCCGATATTGCCGCCGCCGCCAAACATCCCCACGCGCGATATATCCCCGATTTTCCTGATATAGCCCAGGCAATCAAACAGGAAGCCAGCCCCGGTGATACCATCCTGGTTATGGGCAGCGGTCTTTCCCACAAACTCTCCCGCCAGATTCTCCATGATCTTAAAAACTAATCGCCACATTTCCAAGTGGTCGCTACCAATTGCGGGCTTTATCTCCCTCACCCTATTTTTGACACATGATTATTACCGATTCCAAATCCCGGCCACCCAAATCATTTCCCATATCCTGGCTGCCAATCCCCTACAATATTCCCAGGTCTCCACTTCTCCCTACGGTTACATTCTTACCCCCCAATATATTCACCGCATCAGCTTCCACAGTGGAGGGATTATTTCCCAAATAGCCTTCCTTTTGGCTTTCAACCCCCAGGCTAGAGCTGTTACTTACTGGAACCACGTCTTTCTCAGATCACCTGATTTAATATCTAACGTCCCTTTAGTCGCTCACGAATTGGTTCATACTGTCCAGTATCAGTTTCCCCATCTCTCCTATCACATTGCTCGTTACCTCTGGTACTACTTTGCCCAAGGATATGAATCGGTTCCTTACGAACAAGAAGCCTTTAAATTCCAGCTACTAATCATCCAGGCACTCTCCGATTAACCGCTGTATAATTTCACCCATGACAGCTCAAATTCTTCGCGCCCAATATCCCAAATTTATTTACGAAAAATTTAATTACAAAATTGCCGGCGGGAACGTAGAAACTGAATTTTTCTATTCTATTCCGCCTGACCACGAATTTGTCCACAGAATTTCATTTCTAAATATCTCTGAACCACCAACCACAAACCATGAACTCTTGGAACCTCTCATCTTCCACCTCGGCCTCTCCAAAATGTTTTCCTACTGGAAAACCACCTGTTCGCCCCTAATTGAAATTCGAGCCAGACACCTTTCTCCGGATCAAACCGCCTTCTGGCATAAGTTATTCATCAAAGGTATGGGCGAATATTTCTATAAAAACCAGATCGACTTCTCCTCCCCAGACTTTCTAGTTATTCAAAACGCAGGGAGGCCAGGAAAGTCGCGCGCAATCATGCCCCCCCGAGCGAAGTCGAGGGGAGCGCGTGAGCACGACCTTTCCGCCTCCCGAGTTTTAATACCAATCGGCGGCGGCAAAGACTCAATCGTTACCCTCGAGCTTCTCAAACCCCATTTTGCCATCACCCCCTTCATCATCAATCCTGTTCCCATCATGCTCGACGTAAGCCGCACCGCCGGCTTTCCTCATCCTGTCACCGTCCGCAGCGAAATCGACCCATATCTTCTCAACCTTAACCGGCAAAGTTACTTAAACGGCCACGTTCCCGTCACCGCCGCTCATATCTTCACCAGCCTTTTAGCCGCAGCGCTTAATAATTGCCGGTTTATCGCCTTCTCCAACGAGCGCAGTTCCGACGAAGGCAATGTTTCATACCTTGGCCACACTATCAATCACCAATACTCCAAAACCCTCGAATTCGAAACCGATATCAGTAAATACCTAATTAAAAATTTAAAATTTAAAATTAAAAATTTTAGCTTCCTGCGTCCTCTCTACGAACTGCAAATAACTAAACTGTTCTCCCGCTACCCCCAATATTTCCAGGTCTTCTCCAGCTGCAATACCAATTTCAAACTCGACCCCCGCCAGCACCCCCAAAGTGGCCTCTGGTGCAAAACCTGTCCCAAATGCGTTTCCACCGCACTCCTTCTCACCCCCTTTATTGGCAAAGATAAAGTTATCGAAATCATGGGCGCTTATCCCCCCGACTTACCCCAAAACCTGGAAATATTAATAGAACTTCTGGGGCAAAAGCCCGTCAAACCCTTCGAGTGTGTCTTGACCCGCGCCGAAGCCCAAGCTGCCTATACAGACCAGGGCTTGGACAAACTTCTCTCTTCTTGGCTGGAAAACCCCAATATGCCCCCCCGGTTTGCCCAAATCTTGAAACATGCTGTATAATATCTCTACTAAACCCCCCTGTGAGACCGAAAGGTATTTGCAGGGGTTTTTTGTGATAAAGTTGGCATATGAAAACAAAAAGAAGTATTCTTCTCATCGATGGAAGCAACTTTTATTTCAAGTTAAAAAAGTTAAAACTCCACCATCTCCTTGAATTCGACTTCTCGTCATTTTCCTCTTTCTTGGCCAGGAAAACTACAATTGTCAAAAGAAACTACTACGTCGGAAAAATACGCCAAGACGGAACGGAAAAAACAGAGAAACTTTTTGCAGCCCAACAAAAACTTATTGCTAAGCTTAAACAACATCAATTTCACTATTCGCTTGGATTTCTCCTCAAAAACGATGGTGTTTATCACGAAAAAGGAGTTGATGTTCAAATAGCCGTAGATATTCTGGTGTCGACATATGAAAATGTCTGTGATCATATTATTTTAGTTTCCTCAGATACAGACTTATCTCCCGCCATCAAAAAAGCAGTTGAAAAAGGAAAGACCGTAGAATATGTAGGATTCTCTCATCAACCCAGTTTAGGATTGATTAAATTCTGCTCCGAATCCACACTTTTAAAAGAGGAGGATCTAAAACAGTTTCTCTCACCCCACAAATGATTTTTGATCAAATATCCCAGTTCGACAGAGTTTTAATTTTAGGTTTTGCCCGCGAGGGTCAGTCTACCTACAAATTTCTCCGCTCCAAATTTCCAAAACTAATAATTGGCCTGGCCGATCAAAAAACCCCCGACTGGATCCCGGACGACCCCAAAACCGAAAAATATTTCAGCCCCGACTATCTCAGCCAGTCACTAATCACTAATCACTATCACCTAATTATAAAGACCCCCGGCATTTCCCCCCACAAACCGGAAATCATCGCTGCCAAAACCAAAGGAGCCAAATTCACCTCCCACACCCAGATCTTTTTCGAAATCTGCCCCAGCAAAAAAACTATCGGAATTACCGGCACTAAAGGCAAGAGTACGACCACCTCTCTCATTCACCATATCCTGACCGCAAACGGCATCCCCGCAGTTTTAGCCGGCAACATCGGCCGCCCCGCCCTTGATTTCCTCCCGGAAATTACCCCCGAAACTTGGGTAATTATGGAACTTTCTTCTTATCAGCTTATGGATTTAAACACCTCTCCCCACATTGCGGTCTTACTAAGTATTTACCCCGACCACCTCGACTATCACACCGATTTTATAGAATACAAAACAGCTAAATTGAATATCACCAAATTCCAAACCCCGAATGACTATTTAATCACCCAACTCAAAGTTCCAACCCGCGCCCAAAAAATCCCTCTCTTCCGGCCGTCCCAGCCTATCCCCAGTCAACTCTTAGGCTCCCACAACCAACTAAACATCCAACCCGCCGTCATTATCGGCAATTTGTTAGATATTCCTGAAGCCAAAATCTTCTCCGCTGTCAATAATTTCACTCCCCTGGACACCCGGCTTCAGCTGGTAGCAACCAAAAACGGAATCCGCTTTTTTGCCGACACTCTGGCCACTATTCCCGAAGCCACCATCGCTGCCATTGACGCGTTACACCCCGATGTTTACACCCTGATTGCCGGCGGGCACGAACGCAAACAAAATTACTCCGAACTGGCCAAAAAGATACTGTCCGGCAATATAAAAACTCTCATCCTTTTCCCCGCCACCGGCACCAGAATTTGGGAGGAAGTCAAAAAAATAGGGGGTAGAAAAATTAACCACTTTTTTGCCAGCTCAATGTCTGACGCTGTCAAAATGGCACTGGATCATACTGCATCAGGCAAAATCTGCCTCCTCTCCCCCGCCGCCCCCAGTTTTACTCTCTTCAAAGACTACCGCGACGAAAGTAATCAATACAGAAAATTCATCCAAGAGATTTCCTAATCATCACCACTGTGGCAAATCGCCCTTCTGCTTCGCCGGTTTTTACCGACCGGACATGAGAATAAAACCTCGAGTCAGAATAAACATCTACACTACTAATTTCAATATTCTTTTCTCTCACCCCCGCCTCAAAAAACTGTCGCCTCAAAAAACCCGCCATGTCAATTCGCCACTTCCCATCTGTACCCCTTTCCACAAACTCCGTCCATCCCGGATGCGCAAACGGCAAATCCCCTTCCCATACATAAGACTCCCTGGAAATCCCCGGCCCGGCCGCCGCTATCACATTCCCTGCCCAACTGCCTAAACTCTCCATCTCTTTTATTACCTTCTCCGGCAGTTCTCTATCCAACCCCTGGCGTCCTAAATGCACTAGTACTAATATTTTCTTCACCGGATCATACACTACCGTCGCATGGCAATCGGCCGTTAACATAAACAGACCCACCCCCTCCTCCTTCATCACCAGCGCGTCTCCCTCCACATACTTGTCTTTCTGACTGCTCCCCACCTCCACAATCCTGGTTCCCAGCTCCAAAGACGCTATCACGCAGTCCTCCTGTTTAATCCCCAATTTGCCTAAAAACTTCCGTCGATTACAGTCTACAGTTACCGTATCTCCCCAATTGACAGACATATTCCCATCAGCCACTTCCGACACCCCATACACCACCTCCCCAAATCCCGCCAATAATTTGGACTTAAGCATAAATTCACTATATCTTAACATTGAATTTCCCGGGTATAATACCCTGGCATGGCGCAATTTTTGGTCACCGGTGGTACCCCCCTCTCCGGACACATTACCATCTCCGGCAATAAAAACGATATTTTAAAACTTTTAGCCGCCTCCATCTTAGCCGAGGGCTCAGTCACATTAACCAACGTCCCGGATATCCGGGACGTAGCCGCGATGGTAGAAATACTTGAATCTTTAGGCGCCAGAGTCAAAGGTTTGCATTCACCCACAATAATAATCGACCCCGCTGGCATCAAAAGTTGGGAAATTAATCCCGCTTTAAGCCGCAAAGTCCGCTCCTCCATCATGTTTCTCTCTCCTCTCATGGCTAAATTCGGAAAAGTAAACTTAGGTTTCCCCGGTGGAGACGTCATCGGCAAACGCGCCATCAGTACCCATCTGGATGCCCTCTCTTCCTTGGGTGCCAAATTCACTCTTACAACCGATACTATCACTGGCAAGTTTTCTCCTCCCAAATCCCCCGTCAGTATATTTTTGGACGAAGCCTCCGTCACCGCCACCGAAAACACCCTCATCCTCGCTTCCACTCTTCCTATCACCACCACCATCGAAGACGCCGCCTGTGAACCTCACGTAACCAATCTTGGCCAGTTTCTAAGCCGGATGGGAGCTCATATCTCCGGTCTGGGTTCCGGCATCATTACTGTCACCGGCGCTCCCCACCTCAAAGCTGTCACCCATGCTGTCACCCCCGACTATATTGACGCCGGCACTTACGCCATTGCCGCTGCCGTCACCCATGGCCAAATTTCCATCTCTCCGGTCAACCCCACCGATATGCGCATGATCCTTTTGTATCTCTCCCGTTTAGGTGTTAAATATTCCTGGCCTCAAAAAGACACTCTTCAGATACTCCCCTCCGATCTGTCTATAGATCCGGAAAAACTTGGACTAAGGCAAAAATTCCAAACCCGCCCCTGGCCCGGCTTTCCCACCGATCTCTTAAGCCCCCTTATCCTTCTGGCTACCCAGGCCAAAGGAACCGTTCTCATGCACGACTGGATGTACGAAACCCGAATGTTTTTTACTGACAAACTCGTCGCCATGGGTGCCAATATTACTCTTTGCGACCCCCACCGCTGCCTGGTCACCGGCCCTACCCCCCTCGTCGGCCGCCACCTGGCCTCCCCGGATATCAGAGCCGGCATGTCAATTCTCATTGCCGCCCTGGCAGCCCAGGGTGAAAGTGTCATCGACCACGCTGAGATTATCGAGCGCGGTTACGAAAATCCCGCCGCCCGTTTCCAAAGCTTAGGCGCCCAAATCCGCCGCGTCGACCGCCACGAATAGTCAAATTAACATGATAGGTTCTAACGAGTGGAAAAGGTTTTCGCTATCTCTACCTGAGCTTTTATAATTGCCTCAACCTCAGCTTCTTTCCCCATTTCTAATCGGTCCATCCTTTCATTAATCGATCGTTCATCAGGTAAACAAGGGTCAGGAAAATTTTCGTTCATAAAATCCAAAAATTCGGCGGGATAAAAAATAATATATCGTAATCCGGACCCCACTGGTGGTGCAACCACTATTATTGTTTCCACAAAGGGTGAACACTCTATATCTGTATACCCAATTACCTGATAAACTCCTTTTGATTTTTCGATGATTCTCTCGCTTTTTTTATCAAATTCTATTATATGAAAAGACTTAGTAGATGTTAAATCACCTTCAATCACATTTCTCAAAAGCCAATCTGCATCTTTAAAATCACTTGATACTGCATCAAAACTCAATGCACCTATCAAACCGCCCCTGCGTCGTTCTTTAGGAAAAAAACTTACATATCTTCCGGTTTTACTGTCCAACTTTCTTTCCGAAATCCGATCCACCTCTTCAAACTTAACCCCCTCAGGATATTGAAAAGACAAATTTACCAGTCTCGATTTAAACAATCCCCCATCCTTACGCTTACTTATATTCCAAGACAAACCTAAAACCAATATTAGCAACACTATTCCAATTCCCCAAACCCAACTCACTTTCTTCATCAGCTTATTCTAGCACTACCCCAGAAAAAACGACCCTACGTGTATAATCTTACTGTGGTTGATTTATCCTCCTATAACACACTCCGGATTTCCGCTAAAGCCAGTAACCTCATCGAAATAAATACTGCCGATGACATTAATAAACTTCCTCCCGAAAACGTTTTCTTCCTGGGCTCCGGTGCCAACATCCTATTTACCAAAGATTTCCCCGGTACCATCGCCAAAATCAAACTTTCCGGCATCAAAGTCCTCAAAGAAACCAATACTGATGTCCTCATAGAAGTTGCCGCCGGAGAAAACTGGCATGATTTTGTCACCTGGGCCGTAGACCACAACCTCTCCGGCATAGAAAACATGGCTCTTATTCCCGGCACTGTAGGAGCCGCCGCAATCGGTAATATCGCAGCCTACGGAGGCAACCAGGAAGACATTTTCGCCTCACTCCAAGCTACAAATATTAAGACCCAAAAAAACCAGGAGTTTTCCAAAACTGACATGCAATTTGGCTATCGTAATAGCTTCCTGCGCCAACATCCCGATTACCTCGTCACCTCCGTCACTTACCGACTCTCCAAAACTGCCCATCTGAATACCTCATATCATGCCACCCGCCACGCCTCACTTTTATCGACTCTCAACCAAATCAATACTCCCCCCTTCACCATCCGTCATGTATTTGACGCTGTCGTCAAAATCCGCTCGGAAAAACTTCCCGATCCGAAACTTGTTGGCACCGCCGGGAGTTTTTTCAAAAACCCCGTTGTTTCCAAAGAAAAATTTCACCAGCTGAAACAGCAGATACCAGATCTTCTGGCATACCCTACCGAAAAGCTCTCTTACATAGATCCGGAAGAGCAATCTGAATATGTGAAAGTTTCTATCGGCCGGGCTTTAGACGAGCTCGGCTGGCGCGGCAAAAGAATCGGTAATGTGGGCACTTTCCCCCAACATGCCTTAGTTATTGTCACTTACCCCGGCGCGACAGGCCAGGAAGTCTACCAATTCGCCGAAATGATGCGCGCCAACGTTAAAAAGAATTTTGACATAAACCTCGAATACGAAGTGGTCATTATCTAGCTCGTCAATCTTGTCATATCCGGGCACGATATCTCCCCCCAACTAACCAAAAACTTTCCTTTCAAATTGCCCTGATGTAGCCAAAACTGAACTCTCGCTCCACAACCCCTACATTTATCTTCACGTAATGCAAAGCCCGGATCCCCCTGATCTTTTGCCCTCCTCATCGCCTGCCGCAAACTTTCACAAGACGCTTCACTTATAGTCTTAAACCTTCGTCGAGCCTCCATCTCCATAGACTAACACATTATAGGGCATCCTTACCCCAAATTCAACCGATTTATCCAACAGCTCTGAATCAATTCATCCATAACTTCTTCTCAACTTATCCTTCACCCTCTTTCTCTCTATCGCCAGTTCGATCAACTTACCCAACAGCTTTGAATATGGCAATCCCGAAGCTCCCCACAATTTCGGGTACATCGAAATGTTCGTAAACCCCGGCAAGGTATTAATCTCATTAATCACAAACTTTCCTGTCGGGGTCAAAAACATATCCACCCGCGCCATACCCGCGCACTCCAGCACCTTAAACGTCTTTATCGCCAACCTTTGGCATTCTGCCACTTCATCTCTTGATAACTTCGCTGGTATCACCAGCTCCGCCCCATTTTCGTCAATATATTTAGCCTCATAATCATAAAATTCATTTTTGGCAATCACTTCCCCCGGAACCGATGCCACGGGGTCATCATTACCTAATACTGAAATTTCGATTTCCCGTCCCTTCACCTCCTCCTCTACTACCACTTTGGTATCAAATTCCAAAGCAGCAGTTACCGCCGTTTCCAGCCCCCTCTTACTCTTACACTTACTTATTCCCACCGACGATCCCATATTAGCCGGCTTCACAAACACCGGAAATTTATCCACCTTAATTTTCTGCCCTCTCTTCACTACTTGATATCTGGCTACAGGAATTTCAGCTTGAACCAATAACCGTTTCTGCACATCTTTATCCATCCCAACTGCTGATCCCAACACCCCTGCCCCCACATATGCCGCATCCAAAAGTTCAAACATCCCCTGTAGTGTCCCGTCCTCCCCAAACGTTCCGTGCACTATGGGAAAAAACACATCCACTTTTTCCTCCTGAACAACCAGACTTTTATCACCGCTGGGCAATGCTTTCATCTCTGCTCCCTTCGGCAACCACTTTTGGTCCAACTTGTGCCACTGCCCAACTTTATCCACTCCCAAAAGCACCACTATATATTTATCCCGATCCAAAGCTCTGTAAATCGACGCTGCAGACCTGACCGACACCTCATGTTCTCCCGATCTTCCTCCAAACACCAGCCCCACCCTGATTTTTCCCATTTCCCGCCATTATATAATACTCTCACCATGCCCCTTTCCCTTCTTCGTCTCTGGACCGGACCACTGCCTCATCAGGAACTTTTTCCCGACCGTAAAATTAATCCCCTTCTCCATTGGCTCATCCACCCCGTCAAGCGCCGCCTGGCTAAATACTACCTGCTGATTTTACAAAAAGTCTTCGGTCTCAAAGTCATCGCTGTTACCGGTTCCGCCGGAAAAACCACGCTCAAAAATATGCTCACCTCCATCCTTAAAATAGAAGGTCCGACAGTAGCCACCCGCGACAATATTACCCCCACCTACAATATACCCTCCACAATCTTTCGTTGCCCCCCCGGTACCCGCTACCTCATCCTGGAAATGGGTGTCGAATACCCTGGTGATATGGATTTCTACACCTGGCTGGCCCAGCCTGACCTAGGCCTTATCTTAAACGTCAACCGCACCCATACCCAGTATCTCGAAAGTATTAGCGAAGTCTCCGCCGAAAAAAGCAAACTCCTCTCCATCCTTCCTCCCACCGGTTTCGCAATAGTCAACGCCGACGATCCCAATATTAAAATCGAGACTTCCGCCCCTGTCTCTAAATTCGGTACCTCAACCGATTGCTATGTCCAGATCAAATCCTCCAGCCTTACGCCGGACTTCACCACTCAGGTTGAATTTCTCATAAATCATAAATCCTACGTCATAAATCTTCCTCTCCTGGGTCGTCACTTCTCTATCAATGCCGCCGCCGCCGCATCAGCCGCTACCCTCCTGGATGTCCGGCTTCAAAATATCATTTACGGCCTGGAACACACCCCTTCCCCACCCCATCGCATGCAGGTCATCCGCCTCCCCCAAGGCCCCATCCTTATTGACGACTCCTATAATGCCAACCCGCTGGCAGTCCTTGCCTCGCTCGACACTCTGGCCGAACTAGCCCGTATCACCGGTCTTATTCCTGTTTTAATTTTTGGCCAAATGAACGAGCTCGGCCAATACGAAAAGTCTGCCCACGAAGAAATCGGTCTAAAAATTAAAAATTTAAAATTTAAAATTCTTTTCTGTACCGGCCCAGCGACTAAACACACCATCGCTTCCGCCGGTTTCGGCCAATACTTCGAATCCGTCGACGAACTTACCAAAGCCGTCTCCTTAGCGCTTAGCACTTCGCACTTAGCGCTCATCAAAGCCTCCCGTTCCTTTCACTTTGAAACCGTCGTCGATTATCTTTACAGCCTTCACCGGTAATTCCTGGGATCCGGTATTCTTACCCTGAAACCTATGGCCACTATCTCTCCTCCCGGATCCTCCAGGCACTGCCCTATCTCCTCTCCCAACTCCCTCCTGCTCAAAATCCGGGACAACCCGGGGTAATCCTGAGCATCCCATTTTACCGGTTGACCTCCCTCGCCTTTTATCACAGCCGCCACATGGGATACGCCCTTCATGGTTCCTGACCTGGTTATCATCATCCCCGCCTCCGGCCCGCTATTACCCCATTCCCTCCGAATTTGATCCCCGATTAATCCTCTCACTTCCTCCCGCATGTCCGGTGGATACACCATCTCCACACACAATCCTGTCACCTTACCCCGTTTTCTCCAGCCTCTTTCCTGAGCAGCTTTGGCCAGCAGTCTCTCTTCCTCCCTGGTCGTCACTCCCCGCTTTCCGAAAGCCTGATACGTGCCTACTTCTACCCCTCCTTGCAGTAAAACATCCAATGCAAAAACGAAACAGCACGGAGTTTTATTGGTTTCCTCAACCAATCTTAAATATTTATCCCTCAATTCAGCCAGGCCCATAAATTACGGATTATACCCCCTTGCCGCCGCCAAGGCTTTTTTTATCTCATAAATCTCTTTCTTCAACTTAAAAATCCGCATGTGCAGAAGATTGTGGTCCTCCATCACCATCTTCGCTCCCTCATTCTCCCGAAAATCATCTCCCATATCCGCCAACATCCTCTTGCGCCGGATCTTCTCTGCTTCTTCAGTTTCCAGCCTTTGCAGCTGCCCTCTCAATTCCGCTAACTTTTCCTCAAGTTGAGAAATCTTCATTTTGTATATCACCCTCTTCTTTTCCCCCTCTTAATTTAAGAGGGGGAAATCAAAAGGGGGTGTTACTTAAAAATAATTCTTGAATTCTACCTTCCAAAGTTGACTTGCTTCAAGCCCCGGGGTACAATGTAAAATATAAGCTGCCAACAAGCAGCTAATACCGGGGTTTGACCATCAAACCCCAAGGTCAGCCTGGAAACCCCAGGTTTTTTAAACCCCATGACCAATATCGAAGATCTGCGCGCTGCTGCCATCCAAGCCATAGTTGCAGAAAATAATCTCGCCTCTAAACCTTTCCTTGGTCTTCATGGTGTCGGTCGCTCAAAAGACACCCGGTCACTGGCTGCAATACCCGAGCTGTCTCAACTAAACTTATCCCCAGAAACTGCCACTCACGTAATTAATTTACTTGTCAGATATAAAGCAGGTCACCCCCTGAGCAATGTTCAAAAAGTAGTCCTTGCCTTAAACAATCGCGAACCCGGCTTCTAACCCACCCTAGTCCCGGGCACCCGCTTGCCTTGCAGTAAATCCTTCAGTCTCCCCGGTACTGCCCCGCTGATAATCCACGTTTTCACTCCGCAATCCCGTGCAATTTCCAGACTTTCCTCCACTTTATGCAGCATTCCGCCTGTCACATCCGGCCCCTCCGCCCCCCCCACATCCTGTTTTATCACCTCCCAATTTGATTTATTAATTTCCGGGATTATCAGTCCCTGCCTATCCCACACCCCTTCCTCCCGGCTGACCTGGACTATCATCTCAACGTCCCGCAACCTCTCCGTCAATTTTCTGATAATTTTCTCCCCCGACCATACTTTCCACTTCCCTTTCTCCACTTCAATCACGTCCCCGTACAGCACGGGGGTTTTATCCTCCGCAATTGACAACCTTCCCCCGGGGAAAATCTCACGCGGAATAATCAGCTCCGCATCCCTCCCCGCTTTCTCCAGCTCATCCCTCACTATCTCCCCGATCTTTCTCGCGCTCTCCCTCACCCTGGCGATTCCCCGGGCTTCGGATATCCCGTATCTTTCCACTGCCTTGTGGCCGTAATTCCCGCTTCCGCTCACCACCACCATTTTTTTTCCGGGGTCCACTCCCTGGACCAACTCATCACTCAAACGCCTGATAACGGTCAAATCCGCTTTTTCCGCTTCCCATTCCTTTGGCGCCACCAGGCCTCCTCCCAACTTGATAATAATCATAACTTACAGTTTCTCTTCCACAAATTCCCTCACCATCAGTCTCAATCCGAAAATATCCTCATAATGATGTGACCTTCCCGGCAACTCCGTAAATTTGTAATTTGTTACCCCTTTCCGGTTCAGCGCTTCCCGCAGTTCACCCGCAGTCATCACCTGATCCTCAGCTCTCTGAATGAAAAGGGTTCTCACTGCATACCCCTCCAGCCATTTTTCCGCTTCAAACCCCTGTTTTTCCCCCCAGGACACCGCCGTCCCCACAAATACGCATTTCCCCGGCCTCAATCCCCTTTCTTTTATCGCCCGCATCGCCAATATCGGTCCCGCCGATTTGCCGAATATTATATACTCCCCAAATCCGGCCGCTTTCTTCACCAACTTCTCCATCTCTACTTCCATATCAATTAAAGCCGGCCCCACCTGCCAATGGTCATAATACTGCACCCAGGTCTGGTCAAAATCCGGTTTCAAAGCTTTCTCCACCTCCTCTATCCAGCCTTTGTTTCGCCAATTATTCCCCCCCAGTAGTATCAGGTTCATACCCCCATCATACACCCCCGGCCGACTCTTACGTTTTCGTCAGATTCTTCAGGAATTCATCATTACTTTTGGTTTTCTTCATTTTGGCAATCATCAGCTCCGTCCTCTCATCCACATCCAGCAAATCCAGCATCCGCCGCAGCTGGATCACTTTCTCCAGCCTGTCCCCCAACAATTTTTCCTCCCCCCGCGTCCCGCTTTTCAACAAATCAAAAGAGGGAAAAATCCGCCGGTCCGCCAGTCTCCGGTCCAAATGCAGCTCCATATTTCCCGTCCCCTTGAACTCCTCGTACACCAGGTCATCCTGCCGCGACCCGGTATCGACAAGACACGTCCCCAGTATCGTCAAGCTCCCGCCCTCTTCAAATTTTCTGGCCGCTCCGAAAGCTTTTTTGGCCGGATATATAGCCGCTGCAGAAAATCCGCCCGATAAAGTTTTCCCCGAATCCGGCGAAATCATATTGTAAGCCCGAGCCAGCCGGGTAATCGAATCCAACAGCACAAAAACGTCTTTTTTCAGCTCTACCAGCCGCTTTGCCCGTTCCAAAGCCAGCTCTGCGATCCGAACCTGTTCCAAAGGCGGCTCGTCAAAATGCGACGCGGCTACTTCACCTTTCAGTGATCTGGTAATCTCCGTTACTTCCTCCGGCCGCTCCCCTATAAGAACTGCCATCAGATGCATATCCGGATAATTTTTAGACAGAGCTGCAGCAATCTCCCGCAGCAGCCACGTTTTGCCCGCTTTCGGCTGGGCTACAATCAACCCTCGCTGTCCTTTACCGATGGGAGCTATTAAATCTATTATTCGCGTTGACAAAATCTCCGGCTCTGTTTCCAGTCTCAGCTGTCCCTCCGGAAACACCGCCGTCATGGCGTCAAAATCCGGCCGGTTTGCCGCTTCTTCCGCTGGCAGACCATTTACTTTCTCGACTTTCAAAAGTCCCCAGAACCGTTCATTTTCTTTCGGCTCCCGGGCCTGTCCCCCTACCATGTCCCCGGGGCGCAGGTTAAATCGCCGCACTTGTGAGGCCGAAATATACACATCTTTGGACGATGGAATCATCCGCGGACGCAAGTACCCGTGCCCGTCAGGTGTGATGTCTAAAAATCCTTCCACAAACTCAGTTGGCAATCCGGCATCCGGAATCACCCGATCATCAACTACACCGTCAAAATTCCCCTGCCCGTTTGTCGGTCCGCCGGCCGGGCCGAACGCGGGTCTCGGGCTGTACGGCCTAACTTGTCTCACTCCCACCGGCCTGGGACCGGCCGCCCTGGGCGCTACCCTGCCGATCACCCTCACCACTCCCGGTCGCATCACCGATCTTACTCCCGACCCAGGTACAGCCCCGCTTTCGGAAACCGGGCCCGGCCCAGAAGTCATATCAACCTGATCATCAGCCATAATGATTCCTTAGCTTAGCCGAATACAAAAATTCGAAATATCATTAAAATTCACTCGATTAGGGGGAAACTTCCAATTACCAAAAGAGGATAGCGCTAGTATATCACCCCCTACCCCTCTGTCAATCCCCACCCCAATGCTCCTGCTACCACCAACCCCGCCCCCATACCCACTTGTCCTGTATCTTTCTCCAACACCCCTGTGGCAGTAAGTAGAACACCCAACCCTATCATAGCCAAACCGACCACTCGTCCCATACTCTGTAAACCCTCACGGCTTTTTTCAGCCCATCCCCCAATCCCATACGCCAAAGATCCCAAAACCACCAGTACTGCCAGAGCCGGGTTAAATCTCTCACCTTTACTTAACCCCAGCAAGTCACCCACCATAACCGCTATCACTCCCGCTGCCTGAACTTCAATCCCCACTCTCTGCCGTAATCTTACCGAAACATTACGAACTCCCTCCATATTTCACCCCAAAGTTCTTACACCCCTCCCCAAATCTTTTGCCTCACACGATTATAAATTTCCAACTTTTTATTTCTTGCAACCTCGGATATTCCCAAACTCATCAACACCCATGCCACTGCCTTCCCGCTGTTTAATACCCCCAATTCACCCATTCCGTAAACGGTTTTTGCTTGCACCTCCGCACGTTGTTGTAATCCTTCCCACAGAGGGCCCCTCCGCGCCTCGAGCATTCCTATCTCCTTTTCAAGTACCCTCAACCTCTCTTCTGTTGTAGCCATATCTAAAGTTTTACACCCTTTTTGCAATTACTACAAGTCTTTTCCAGGTAGTTCCCGGGGGGTAGCAGGTCGCCAATACCAATTTCTCCTCCTGACTCTGCGGCACCAAGTACTTCACATCTGTTGCAGCCAGAATTTCCCTCCCCGTCACTTCATACTTATACAGCCGGCCTTGATACACCACCTCAATTTTGTCCCCCGCAACCAGCTTGTGAAGTAAATAAAATACCGCATTATATCGGGCAATATCCACCTTACTTTCCACTGAATGGGCAAACAGATAAGTCGTCTCTGCCTGACCGGGATGACCCAGGCCTGCCGCTTCCGCTACTCCCTGCTTTAAAGCCGCCTGGTATATCCCGGGATCCCCGGCGTCTACCTCCGGTATCACCCGCGATATTGCTCCTATTTGTGGAATAAACACGGAATACTTTTCATCAGGTACCTTCCACTCAGGTTTTTCTTCTTCCTGTTGAACTCCCCCCAATTGGTATTCTTTAACTAGTTTTGGTGGTTGTACTTGCTCCAGCCTTTGAATAGTTCGGCCTGCCGGAGTTTTCATCCAGGAATATTTCACCTCCCTGGCAACCAGCGCCCCCATCCCCGTCAGCGCAAATATCCCTGATACAGTCATCATCCCCTTCCCTGTCCATGACAAGAACCGCGCTTTATACTTCATTTTTCGCCATCTGATACAGCTTCCACCCCGCCGGCCCAATGACAGCCGCTGCCAATAGCAGGAACCACTCTCCCCAACCGGTCTGAGGATTTTTGTCAGCGATTGCCCCTTTTACATCCCCGCAAAAACAACTGGCGTCGGAAGGACAACTTGGATTACGGCACACCCCATCCGCGCACGTAAAACCCGCCTCACAGTCACTCCCCTTGCTGCAACTTTTACCGCAAATGCTACCCACTCCGGGAATCTTCGTCGGGGTCAAACTGACCTTCCCCGTAGGTGTCGGGCTGCCAAACTTGGACCCAGGCGTAGCCGTCGGTGTTCCCGTAACCTGAGGCCTCGGTGTCACCGTCGGTGTCAGGGTCACAGCCGGCACTCTCGTAGGAGTCGGTGACCCCCCCACCCAGCAGTCCCCCGAATACCACACCATATAACCCAACAGCCTGCCTGATTCATCCCATCCTCCATCCTGCAT
>Ga0155488_129_pt1 | contig 32882 bp, 37 predicted proteins | sample RifCSPhighO2_12_FD_107146 | JGI IMG/M metagenome (GOLD analysis project Ga0155488, IMG submission 107146) | Candidatus Amesbacteria bacterium RIFCSPHIGHO2_12_FULL_48_14 | reverse complement strand
TCATTTGTGGTATTATTTCCTCAGTCATGCCTCTTGAGATTAATCGCGAAGCCCTACTGCAAGAAAAAAACAGATTGGAAAATGAAGCCCGGAGCAGTAAAAGACTGGCAATCATTTTGGGAATTGCTTACATAGGATTTGTCTCCGGTACAGTCTATTTAGACGCCGCCGGCCTCATTCTTTGCACCCTCCCCTTTTTTATGTTAATCGAGAGCAATCTAATTGCCTCCTCAGAATCAGCCGCAGCAAAACTCCAAAGGCCTTAAGACTTTCTCTCCAAAACTACCACCTGCAATTCACCCGGTAGCCGATCGGCCGAAACTACCAGCTTCGGCACCGGTTGCACCTCGCTCTTACCCATCTCTTTCAAAAACACATCCACCCCCGAAAGCTGTCCGAAACTTCCCGCATCCAAGCCTGCCTGCTGGTAATGCATCGGAATTACCACCCACGGATCCACCTGCTTGACCACTCCGGCCGCTTCCTTGGCATCAAGCGTATACACCCCCCCAACCGGTATCATCACCACATCAATTGCTCCCATCTGCTCCAGTTGATCCTGCGCCAGCTTATGCCCCAAATCTCCCAAATGTACCAGTCTCAATCCGTCCATCTCTATCACATACGCAGTATTTTCCCCCCGCTGTGCCCCTTCCTGATCGTCATGCCAGGTGGGAATTCCCACGATCGACACACCTCCCACTTCATACTCACCTGGACCATTAACCACAAACGGTGAACCTGCAACTGACTTTACTTCGTTATGGTCAAAATGGTCGTGCGACACAGTCACGATATTTGCCGTTACTCCCGCGGGGAATTTACCCGCTTGGGCTCCATAGGGATCAGTCACCAACACGCAGCTTTTCCCCTTAATCCGGAACGCCGAATGGCCTAAATATTGTATTTCCACAATACTAAACATACACCACCGCCCCTCGTCTTGACAAGACAAACCTCGTCAGTTAATCTTCACGTCAGCGTCAAACAGATGAAAAAAGAGATATTTTTCGCCATATCCATCGGCTTCATACTGGGTCTGATTATTACCTTCGGGATTTGGACAGCCAACAAAAGTCTCAAACCCCCCGCCCCATCCCTGCCTTCATCCATTACCACTCCTACTCCCACCTCCTCCGCCGCCAATCCTGCCACGCCTACTCCGGAAGCTCTCAAACCGGAAGACGGCTTGACTGTAAAGCTTACCTCACCTACCGACGAAGCCCTCGTGACAGTCAATACCGTCACCGTCACCGGACTGACTTTGCCTACTGCCGTTATCGTCATTACCGCCGAGAATTCCCAGCAAATCGTTACCCCGGATTCCTCCGGTTCATTTTCCGCCGCGGTCAAACTTGAAGGCGGCTACAATTTAATTACCGTCACCGCCGTTGACCCCGCCGGCAACCGGGCCAGTACAGAACTTACCGTTACCTACACCACCGCCAAAATATAGCCAAAATCAATATGCAAAAATCCAAAAATATTTCTTTCCTACTCTTACTATTCACTATTTACTATTTACTTTCTGGTCATGCTAATGCTCAAACCCCTACTGCCACTGATTCCGGCCTGCGGGATACTATCAAAAAACAAGTCGCGGAAGAGCTTTCGCAAATCAAAAAGGCAGTTACCAAAAAAGCCTACGTAGGCAGCATATCCGCCAAGCTCGACGCGACCGTCACAATCGCCAATCTGAAAAACCAATCCCGTCAGGCCACTGTAACTACCGACACCGCTATCAAACTCGCCACGGGTAAGGATGGTACCCCGGCCGACCTCAAAGTCGGCGACTTTGTCATCGCCATGGGAGACGTCGACGGCTCAGGGCTCATGACCGCCAAGCGGCTTATCGTCACTCCCCGTCCGCCGGAGGACAAACGCCAGGTTCTATTCGGTACTGTAACCAAAACTGCATCCGGTTCCCTCACTCTGGAACATCCCGACAAAAAAACCATCACCCTTAAAATATCTTCTATCACCAAATACTCCGCAAAATCTAAATTCACGGATATCAAAATCGGCACCAAACTCATCTTCGTTGCCGACTCCGCCTCCGCCCTCCTCATCCACCTTATCCCTTAGACTTACTCACCAACGATCCTAACAAAGCCAAGGTTCCCACCGCAAAGGCTCCTAACAGCAATCCGGGTGCAACCTTCTCCCAAGTTTCATTCTGCCAAAAAATAATATTCAGAATCGTAAATCCAACGAAGATTGCCTCCGCGACTAACGCCGTCTTAGTCACTCCTTTCAATCTCTCTTTCACATCTACGTTTTACTCTCCCCGTCAAATCTTCTTTAACCAGGGTACCGAATTTTCGCCGAGCGGTAAAAACCCACTCCCGCCAGAAACAGCCCCCATACCCACTTCGTTCTATTCCTCCACTTCTCATTCTCCTTCTCTATCGGAGAACTTATCGGACGATGACCATCCTCCATCCAACCCAATATTTCACCCCCTTCCACCCAAAACCCATTATGTATCATGCATCGATGCATGATGCATATAACAAGCTATATTTTTTAAATCCGGCCAGCCCCAACAACACCCCAGTCGCTACCATCACAGTCAATATTCGTCTACCTCTTGACAAACAAACTTTCCCATCCTATACTATAAGATAATTAGTAAATCCGTTATCAGCGGAGTCACGATCCGCCAGGAGCCGGCCAAATACCGGACAGAAGGCAAACTGTAAAAATCAGCCAGCTGAAATCAACCCGCCAAGCGTGTTCGAGCCAGCCAGAGAGGTTCCGAGAGTAATCCTCGGGACAAATAAGGATGGGACCGCGGAGGTCCTTTTTTGTGACCCTCGTTCCTTGTTCACGATTTTTCGTGGCCAAGTAACGAGGGTTTTATCTTTTCAAAAAGCTAATGGCCAAAAGCTAATGGCTAAATAAGGTGGGTGTAGTGCAACGGTCAGCACACCGGTTTGTGGAGCCGGTAGTGGGGGTTCGACTCCCCTCACCCACCCCTATGTCACCCGATTTTGATATTCTTTCAACCCTCAAAACGGAGTACAAAAACCGTCTCTCATCCCGTGGTTTAGAAACCGATATCGAAAAGAAACTTTCTCAGGCAAAATCTCTGCGGGACGATTATCAACGCCGCTGGGATCAAGCCTCGGCCAAAGGTCTTCCGAAACCAGACCAAACCCTAGCATTAAACCAAGCATTCCGCCTACTGCGTTCAGTCCAACCGTTAACCGAACGGATATCTAAAACCCGTCAACAACTGGCTGATCAGATCAGCGAGGAATACGGATTCTCCCGTGATTTACCGGAAGATATTCGCTTGGCAGTCGGCGCAATTCTCGAATGTGACAGATTTTTCCCCGCCGGTCTCAACCCCGATCGAACCACCATACTTCGCCAAATTCAATCCGGTTTAGTAAAAAACCAAAAAGTCGAATTATTTACCTTTGCGTGCCCTGAAATAGACTCGGCTTATCTCACCGGACCAGATCCTGATTATTTTATCCAAACCAGTGCTTCCAGAAATAATATTTCCGTCAATACCAAGGCCATTCTGAAACTTGCTCAAAATCTCGGTGCAGCTGATATTCCCTGGGAATTAACAATCATAGTGGGCGAAGAAGATGAAGAAAACTATCTTTTCCCCGTTTTAGGAAATTTTGGCACCAACCCCCAATTTCTCAAACAAAGGCGGTCTGAATATTTAGAGAGTTTTAGAGAACAATGTCGTAAACTTTTAAAAGAAATTCCCCAAAAAATATTAGGCTGGACTCAACTTAAACCTCCCTCTCCTTCCTCACTAAGCGGGTTAAATCCTTCGCTTATTAACCAAGAGGCTTCCCGCATGACAGAGTTTTTCCAACCTGGAAGTTATTACGGCAGCTTGCCGCAACCCACAGAAACCCAGCTTCGGCAAATCGCTCAGTTGAAAGTTGCCACTTACGGTTTCCAAGGCGTCACTATCAAAACAACTTTACCCAACACTGTCGGTCTCCAAAGTGAACAACCAGTCGACTTGAGAACTGACATGCTCAACTCCGCTCTTCCCGAACAAGAAAAGCTTCCCTTTATTTACCCGTTTAATCCCAAAAAACAACCGTGGTAAATTCATCTCAAGCTAAGATCATCAGCCAGCTGTGTCAAAAGTTAACGTCCCTAGACAAATTACCCCCCAACCCCGATAAAAGTTTAATTGCTTTCCGTGTTACCGATCAGGTTATCAAAAACCTCCCCCTCAATTTGGTCATTTTTACTTGCTCCACTATTAATGACAGCTATCTATTTAACTCAAAACGACCCTGGAAATATGTCAGCGTCAACCCCATTGGTAATAATCTTGAGCCGGATCTCCCTACTTTAAAAAAGCTCATTTCACAACTCCAATCTATATATCCTGTAGAGGTTAAAATCATCATCGGTAACACCGATCCTTACTATATCTTTACCCAAAGCTTCTCAATTCTTAAATCCCCGACCGATTCACTCTGGCCTAAATATGAAACCCGATGGAAGCAATATAAGAAAAATTTAAACATTTGGCTCAAAGATCAGGAGGTTAGAAATTTCCAAGTAGTTAATTGGAGACAATGGGAAAAAGACCTCCAACTAAAAACCGGTATTAGCTTTGAAACAATATTCAACACCCTCTTACCCCAAATAAAGGCCTATTTTTCATCAACAGATTTTCGTTGGGAAATCCGCCGTCTTAAATTGGCTTTTGGCCCGGGAAAGTATTTTCCCAATCTGATAGTCCCACCCCCGTCCACATTAGATATTTGGGTCAAACGCAAATTTACCGAATATCTGCTCCAAGGATTTTTTATCTATCTGTTTTTTCCAAATGCCATTCTACTACAGAATGAAAAACCATCGTTACTTCGTTCAAAAATGTACCAACCGTTAATATCTCAAATCTTTAATGACAAATTACCAGTTATTTACCCTTTTGGAATTGATAACACCGGTTATCAATGAAATAATCAAGCTATGACCATGTACCAGGTAGAATTATTTAGAACCCCATCTGGCAAAGAACCCATTGCTGAATTTTTACGCTCGTTACAACCATCCCAAAAGGCTAGGGTCAACTTTGTATTGGAACTTCTCGCTAAATTTGGTCCCCAACTAAGAGCTCCTTATTCAAAAAAACTATCAGGCTATAGGAAACTTTTCGAACTTCGAACCACAGGTAAAATCTCACTGCGGCTCATTTACACCAACGTCAAAAACAAGTTTTATATTCTTAATGTATTCTTCAAGAAAACCAACAAAACTCCCAAAAAGGAAATAGAAACCGCCCTCGTCAGATCAAAAACATTGACATAGCAGTAAAATATGTTATATTCAACATAATATGAACTGGAAGGTTTTTCAAAAAGAGCTCCTCAAGGATCCTGAGGTGGCTAAGGAAATTAAAAAGCTTGAGCCGGAATACCAACTGGCCAGGAGTTTAATTGCCGCCAGAATCAAAAGACGTTTGACCCAACAAGCACTAGCCAGAAAGGCCAATACTGACCAAGCCAGCATCTCCCGCCTTGAGTCAGGCTCATCCAGGCCCTCTCTCACCCTGCTGCGTAAGATTGCCGCGGCTCTCGACGCCCAGCTTTTCATTAAATTCGATCTCTGACTTATGTCCACGACTCTTCCTCTCAAAGGCTTCCGCGACTTCTTGCCTCCCCAGGCATGGGTCAGGCAGTGGCTAAAAAACAAAATCATTCCCGTTTTGGAAAGCTGGGGTTATGAACCCCTGGAAACCCCCACCCTGGAACCGGCAGAACTGTTCGCTGGTGAGATCGGTGAAGACGAAAAACTCTTTTACAAATTTACCGATCTGGGTGGCCGGGAAGTTATGCTTCGCTACGATCAAACTCTGCCCACTTGCCGGGTAGTCGCCCAAAATATTAATCAACTCACTTTTCCCTGGCGCCGCTATCAAATTCAATCCAATTTCCGGGCCGAGAAACCCCAAGCCGGAAGGTTTCGGGAGTTCACCCAGATTGACTTTGATATTTTCGGTGTTGAATCCAGGATTGCCGACGCCGAAGTAATCGCCCTGACTTTGGAAGTATACAGACAACTGGGATTTAAAGAGGTTACGGCTCTTATCAACAGCCGTGAACTATTAAAAGACCTCCCCTATCCGGCCATCGTCGCCATCGATAAATTGGGGAAAATCGGCGAACCGGGATTTATCGATGATATGAACAGTAAAGGCATTTCAACGGCTCAAGCCCAAAAATATTTAGATTACGTCAAAAACTTACAACCCAATGAAGAAATCAAAACAATTTACGCTTATCTCAAAGGTTTAGGATACCCTGACTCCTGGTATCGTTTCCAGCCTACCCTTGCCAGGTCATTTTCTTACTCCCAGGGTCCGATCTGGGAAATCATCATTCCGGGATATACTGCAGGCTCGGTTGCCGGCGGTGAACGTTACGACGGAATATTCCAAAAACTAATCGGAAAATCGTTCCCGGGAACCGGCATCGCTCTTGGATTCGACCGTACCCTGGAAGCTGTCCAGCAATTTGGGTTAGCTCCCGCATACCCTCAACCTACCCGAATCCTGGTCACTATTTTCTCCCCCGAATTTTTTCCCAACTCTCTATCTCTGTCTCTGTCTCTCCGCTCCCAAGGTGTTAACACCGAGCTTTATCCCGACCCCGAGGCTAAACTGGACAAACAACTGAAATACGCCTCCAAAAAGGGTATCCCCTATGTCGTGATCCTCGGCCCTGAAGAAATCGCCAAAAACCAGGTTATGCTAAAAACCCTCTCTACCGGCACCCAGCAGCAGACATCTCCTTCCGAAATCCCCTCCCTTCTGTCAAAATAACCTAGTCACTAATCACTAATCACTAATCATTACCCAATGTCTCCTCGTCTGCGTGCAAATTTAATGCTTCTGACTGTTGCTGTTATTTGGGGTTTTGCCGTCCCGGTGATCAAGTTTACTTTCAATTATTTCGACACCATAACTTTCCTTACATATCGCTTCTTTCTTACCAGCCTTATCCTCATCCCCCTGCTTGCGATCACCCAGCCCCGGACCTGGTCCGCTCTCGCCTCCCTGTCACGCCGGGAATGGCTGACCTTTATTATCGGTGGCCTTCTCGGTTCCACCCTCCAGTTAGGCTTGCTTTTTTGGGGTCTGGATCTGACTTCTTCACTCGACGGCTCAATTATCAATTCTGCCTCACCGATTCTTGTTTCCCTTGCTGGTTATTATTTTCTCAAAGAACACATCACTCCCAGAGAAAAACTTGGCCAATTGATTGCATTTATAGGTACCATCTTCGTCATCATCCAACCCGTCTTTGAATCCGGCCGGATTTTTTCTGGTACTCTGATCGGTAATTTTCTGGTCCTGGCAGGAACTTTGGCTTGGGTAGGATACGTCCTGCTCACCAAAAGACAACTGGGCCATCTTTCCCCCCTGCTTTTGACTACCAATATGTTTTTCTTAGGTTTTGTCTCCATGTCTGTCATAGCCTTAATATTTAAAAATCCTATTACTATTTACTTTTCACTATTAACTAGTCCTCCTGCAGCCCACCTCGGCGTCCTCTACATGGTCGTCTTCTCCGGATCCCTGGCTTACTGGCTGTATCAGAAAGCTCAAAAGATAGTCGAAGTTTCCGAAGCCAACGTCTTTCTTTTCCTGCCACCCGTTTTCACCGCTCCCCTGGCTTACTTTTGGCTGGGTGAACACATCACCTGGCCGGCAATCCTTGGTTCAGCAATCATCGCCGCCGGTGTCTACGTCGCAGAGACTCGGAAAAGTATCAGTCCGCAAACACCTGGGTAATCATCAGCCCGCATTCTTCCCCGTTTACTGCCCCTACTCCTACCCGAGTAAATCTTTTATCCAATATATTCCTCCTGTGGCCTTCGCTATCCATCAAACCCTGGTGGGCTGTCTGGACATCCGGTGCATACGCCAGGTTTTCCCCCATCAGGCTGTATCTCACCCCGCTTTTCTCCAGCCTCTGCGCCGCATTCAACCCTTCCGGTGAGTAGTGGGAAAAATACTTTCTTTCAAACATATCCCGGCTGTGGGCTCTGGCGACCGCAGTCATCCGGTTGTCCACTCTCAACTGCACTCCCCCTGCTGCTGCCCGTTCGTTATTGACCAATTCCAACACCTGCCTCTCCGCCGCCTCATCTACCGCCACTGCACATGTTTCAGGCAGTGCCTGGAGCGACACTCTCTCCGTGGACTGCGGTTTTACCGTCAGGAAACGTACTGCCGCAGCCGCCGCTTCATCCAAAGAAGACTTCACTTCCCCCCCGTATTTTTCCGCCGCCACCACCAGCCTGCTGCCCAAAAGGGAAGATTTTATATCTTTTCTTACGGTCCCTCTCAGCGGCAAGGTCAGGATAACCAGCAACCCGAAGGCTACCAAAACCAGACCCTTAGCTATCGACACCGCAGATCCCAACACCTGGTTTAACTTTGACTTCCAGAATTTTTCAGGCAATTTTCCTGCCGCTGCAGCCAGTATTCCGCTTATCACCAGCTCAGCTCCAAAACCCACCACTACATACCCCAGTACCTCCGTCCAAGTCCTACTGATACCGAACTTCTCCCCCAAAAATCTTCCCGCCAAACTATGGTAACGAATAGCCAGCCACAATGCCCCCAAAAAAGTCACTACGTCCGCAACCAGTTTCACCGCTCCGTCTTCCCACCCCTCCACAATGTAATACCCGGTTATAGCCAATATCACCCAGTCAATCCAATTCATTTTTCAAAGTCTCAATTATATCGTCTAGTTCTCCCTGTACTATCCTGTCCAGTTTATACCAGCTCTTACCCAACCTGTGATCCGTCACCCTATTCTGGGGAAAATTGTAAGTTCTGATCTTTTCTGCCCGCATGCTTCTTCCGATTTTCGACCGCGCGGCGCTAAAAACCGATGCCTTCCGTTCCTCCTCAACTTCCCACAACTGAGCCCGCAACAACTCCAAGGCTATTTTTCGATTTTGCTCCTGAGATCGCTCCTGCCGGCAACCCACCATAATCCCCGTTGGTTTATGAGTCAGCCTGACCGCCGTTGCCACTTTATTTACATTCTGTCCTCCGTGGCCCCCGCTTCGGGAAAATTCCCATAGCAAATCGTCCTCTCTGACTACCACAACTTTTTCCGACACCTCCGGCAAAACTACCACCGAAGCTGTCGATGTATGAATTCTTCCAGCCGCCTCCGTCTCCGGCACTCTCTGCACCCGGTGTACCCCCGTCTCATTTTTTAACAGGTCATAAATACCAGGTCCCGTTATTTTTAAAACCCCATCATCTAAAAACTCTACCTTAATTTTGACTTTAAACTTTTGGTTTCTAACTTCCGCGAAGCGGATGTACATCCTCACCAAATCCTCCGCCCAAATCTTGGCCTCATCACCTCCCACTCCGGGCCTTACCTCCAAAATGATATTATCAAAATCCTGCCCTGTTCCATTCGCAGCCGAGGAAGTAGTCAGGCCGGAATCGTCTGTCTGCATTACCTGCATCAGTTGTTGTTTTTGGCTTTCTAATTTTGCCAGCTCGCTTTTCGCCTCCGAATCCAGATCCGTCCCCAGTAATTTCTGCACTTTCTCCATCTCCGCCTCCAGCTTTTTTCTCTCCTCCTCCAGGTATCGTCTTGAATGATCCATGCTGTTACTCAAATTAATCCTTCGCTCTTACCCTATCAAACATCTCTTTCAGGCTCTTCGGCCTGGCCGCTTCTTCCTCTTCCTCCTGTTTCTTCTTTAATTGCTTCCTGGCCTTTTTGGATATTACCGCTTTTCCGGCGGTAGCTCCCATCTTTTGGGTAAATCTCTCGACTCTCCCCAAAGCATCCACAAACTTCATTTCCCCAGTGAAAAACGGATGGCAGGCTGAGCAAATTTCCACCTTAATTTCCGGCTTAGTAGAACCTATGGTAAACGTATTCCCGCAGACACACGTCACTTTCGCCTGGTAGTACTGAGGATGTATATCCGCCTTCATGCCTTGATTTTACCCAAAATCTGTCCTAAAATCCAGCCACCGATGGAAAAAATAATTCTATTCACTCTCTTACGCCTCCCTGAAGTAAATTTAGACCATCCCGAAACTATTAAAGCACTTGGTATATATACGATTAGCTGCCCCTCATGCGGAAAGGTTTCATCATTTTGCTACGACGCCGTAGCTAACGCCCATATTTGTAGAATGCTACACAGCTCCGGCCAAAATCCTATCCTCAAACTCAGAGATAACAACTGATTATTTCGCCTCTTCCAATGTCACAGTCAATGTCTTCTCCTCCCCCTCCCGCCATACCACCACTTCAATCTTATCCCCGACTTTATGCTTTGAAATCAGCTTGGCCAGCCCGGTATCGTCTCCTGTCACTTTTTCCCCTCCCAGCCGGATAATAATATCGCCCTCCTCCACCCCTCCCTTGCCGGCAGGTGTTTCGGTAATCACTTCCTGAACAAAAGCTCCCTGGGGTACCTCATTCATTATCGCCGTTTTCTGGTCTATCATCCGGTACCTTACCCCCAGATAAGGACGGTTAAATTGCCCTGTTTGATTAAAGTTATCGATTGCTTCCATGACAATATTTATGGGCAGGGCAAAACCGATATTCTGCCCCTCTTGCGAAATCGCCGTGTTCACACCGATTACCTGACCGGCAGAGTTAAGTAGCGGTCCCCCCGAATTACCGGGGTTAATCGCCGCATCCGTCTGAATTACGTTATCCAGCCTCTCCGCCACCGCTTCAAACGGACTTCCCGCAGTTATTCCTCTCCCCAGTCCTGATACCACACCCGTAGTCACGGTATGCCGAAACTCGCCCAGCGCTGTCCCGATGGCAATTACGAACTGGCCTACTTTCAGTTTGCTTGAATCCCCCATCTCCACTGGCTGCAACTCGTCCGCATTTATTTTCAAAATAGCCAAATCATTAGCCGGATCCCGGTATATTTTCTCCACCTCGTACGTCTTATCGTCCTTGGTAATCACCCTGTATCCGGCCTCACTGTCTCCCACTACATGTTTGTTGGTCACTATCAAACCGTCCCGGCTGATTACAAATCCCGACCCAATATCCTGTTCGATATTTCTTTCCTGAGTTTGTCCGTCTGAAGGCGACCGGAACCACCCGAACGGATCCGAAAAAAAGTCATTAAACTGCGGCTGGCGTAAAATCTGGGTTTTCTTGATCCCGACAGTCACCACCGACGGACTTACTTTCTCGGCCACCTCAATCACCACATTTTCTTCATAGAGCACCTTTTGATTATTAAGTACGGCGCTCTGAGCACTCTCCCTGGGCAGCCACTTATCCAAAATCCGGTACCCGAACAACCGGTCTGAAACCGCACCTCCGGTCATCGCTCCCAAAACCAAAAGCACCCCGGCCCCCCACAGCAAATATTTCCTCATTTTGATCATGTCAGTGAATATATTAGTAGTTTAGTCCAATAAGATCAATTAGTATCTCATCTCAACATTTCCATCGCCTTCTCCAGCTGCGGATCAGACGTGTCGTCTTTCCCCTCCGGCATCTCCACTACCACATCGGGGGTAACCCCGACTTTGTCTATCCACTCGCCCGATGGGCGCAGCCACTTGGCTACCGTGATATGCACTCCCGACCCGTCCGGAAAGTCTTCCGGTTGTTGCACGCTTCCTTTTCCAAATGACGTTTCCCCTACCACCTTTGCCCGCTTATAATCCTGCAACGCCCCGGCCAAAATCTCCGCAGCCGAAGCGCTTCCCTGATTGACCAGAACCACCAGTTTCACTTTCAGTAACCGGCCGTTTCTGTCCACCGCACTTTCCAATTTTGAGCCGTCACCATACTGTTGCGTGACCACATTTTTCCCCGCCGGCAAAAACTCACCGGCAATATAAGTCGCCATTTCCAAATACCCTCCCGGGTTATTCCTCAAATCCAATATCACTCCCTTCAACTCACTTTCAGGCAAGCTCGCAAGTTGGTTAACCGCTTCTCCCCACTCCTCCCGGGTTTTATCTCCAAATCTGCTCAGCTTGACCCAGGCCGCTTTTTCTTTGTACTCGACCAGGACGCTTTTGACCAAAATTGTCTCCCGGACCAGCTCTACCTCAAACGGTTCGTCCACTCCCTCCCTGACGATCGTCAATTTCACTTTTGATTGCCCCGGCCCCCGGATCAACTGTACCGCTTCAGCCAACGCCATCCCTTCCGTACTCCTATTTACTCCCCTTTTATCATCCTTTATCAACACAATCAGGTCTCCCGCCCTGATACCCGCTCTCTGTGCCGGCGTGCCGTCCAAGGGTGCCACCACCGCCAGATTCTGGGCTTTAAATCCCAGTTGTATTCCCACTCCCTCAAACTCTCCGCCCAGATCCTCTTTGGATTCTTTATTCTTCTGCATGGGCAAATACGCCGTATACGGATCTCCGATGGCCGCCACCATTCCGGATATCGCTCCATCCACCATCTTTTTTGCATCCAGGTCCCTTTTGTCCACATAAACTCCAGACACCTTGTCCCAAACCGTCCAAAACAGGGAAAAATCAACTTCCGCCGCCGCCTGATCCAACCTGGGTGACCGGTTTACAATTAACGCCGGTTTCCAATTCTTGTACTCAAACGCCAGTTGTTGTTTGCCTAGTAAAAAACCCACGTAACCAGCTGCTATTACTAGCGTCCCGACAACCAACAGTTTTCTTGGATTCATAATTTTACTGGCCGCAAGCCTTACAATCCGGATACAAAAGGCAGCAGTGCCAAATGCCTGGCTCGTTTCACTGCAATTGACAATCCCCGCTGGTGCTTCGCACACACCCCGCTTCTGTCCCGGCCGATAATTCTGCCTCTGTCCGAAATATATCGGGACAGGGTAGCTACTTCTGTAAAATGCAGCCTTACCCTCTCTTTACAAAATTGGCAATTCTTCGGTACTCTGATCTTTCTCTTAACCGGCAGCATCTTTACAAAAACTCCACACTATAAACCGTTAATTAAAAAGGAATATCCTCAGCCACTTCTTCAGCCGTTTCCTCAACCTTTTCCTCTTCTTTTTTGGACTTAGACTTAGGTCTGGACTTTATAGGTTTAGTTGTCGCTGCCTGTGGTTCTTCCGCCATTACTTCCGGGGCAACTTCGTCCGCCGGGGCCGCCTGTACAGGCTGGGCTGCCGGTACCGCTCCCACTGCCTGTCCCGCCTGATCATCAAACACCACATCCTCACCCTGCCTGCGTGAATCCAATACCAGCATGTCCTCTATCACAATTTCGGTCGCCTGTCTTTGAGTGCCGTCCGGAGCCGTCCATTGGCGGGTTTGCAGTCTTCCTTCCACATATACTCTCCGGCCTTTAAACAGCAGTTGCGAGCACAACTCTGCCAGTTTATTCCAGGCTACAATTCTGTGAAACTCGGTTTCCTCTCTTTTCTCCCCGCTCTCCGTCACCCAGGTCCTGTTCGTCGCCATCCCGATAGTGCATACAGCAGTCCCCTGGGGTGTATACCGCAATTCCGGATCCCGGGTCAGGTTCCCGATGAGCATTACTTTGTTCAGTGATCTCGTTGCCATTCCTTCAGGTCCCTTTTACTAATAAATGCCGTATTATATCTCGGTCTATTGTTAACTTCTTTTCCAATTGTACCACGGCTTCTCCCGGCAGTTCAAGCGTCCAATTTAAAAAAGTTGCTTCCGCCAGATTGTCTATCTTATATGCCAGTTGTTTTCTGCCCATCTCGGTCATCTTCCCCGTTTTCCCTCCCAGTACTGCCACTGTCTTTTCCAGTTTTTCCTCCAGCTTTTCCGTATTTGCTTCACCGTCCGCCGCCGGACGAAAGGCCACAGTCAGGTCATATTTATTCATGTCCGCCAGTATACCAAATATTTCGCCTCCTAACCACCCCCATCATTTAAACTCCCGACACTGTTTTGGCGCTTCAGCTCAGCATTCATAACTTTCCACCTGTGGCATCCTCGCCCACCGCTACTTCATGTTCCGCCACGCCCCGATTATACCCCTACCTTAAACTCCACTACGTCGTTTTCCCTCATCACATACTCCCTTCCCTCAGTCCGGACCTTACCCGCCTGCCTGGCATTATTCCATCCCCCCGCAGACACAAATTGCTCATATTCAACTACATCCGCCTTTATAAAGTGCTTTTCAAAGTCGGTATGGATCACCCCTGCGGCGTGAGGAGCCTTTGTTCCTTTCTTTATCGTCCACGCCCGTACTTCCTTCACACCGGCAGTCAAAAATGTTTGTAAACCTAAAATATCGAATGCCTTTCTTATTAACCTCTGAAGCCCGCTCTCCGTCACGCCTAAATCCTGCAAGTATGCTTTTTGTTCTTCCTCGACCAACTCAGCCAGTTCGATTTCCATCTTGGCAGAAATTCTCACTACTGGTAACTCCCCCGCGGAGGCGTTATTTATAAATTTCTCATCAACGTTAAGGACAATTATCACCGGTTTTGCAGTCATAAAGGCCATTTGTTTAACTAATTTCAGTTCCTCATCAGTAAAACTCTGATCTCTCACCGGTATTCCTTTTTGCAGGTCCAGGGCAATTTTTACAGCCAGGTTTTTAATAATATTATCTTTTGTGTCCTGCACTCTTTCTGCCGTCTGCAAATCAGCTAAAAGTAATTCCGCTTCCACTACTTCAAAATCCGATTGCGGATCAGCAGCTCCCGCCCGGATCACATTTTCATCCGTAAAGTCCCTAAGCACATGGGCTATTGCATCCACTTCCCTGATGTGTGCCAAAAATTTATTTCCCAGTCCCTCTCCCTGGGACGCACCCTTTACCAGCCCGGCAATATCCACAAACTTTACCGTCGCATAGACTTTCGGCGGTAATTCATTCATTTTCTCCGATTCTTTAACTACTTCTGCCAGTTTATCCAGTCTCCCATCCGGCACCGGTACTACCCCCGTATTCGGCTCGATCGTCGCAAAAGGATAGTTGGCCACTAATGCCACCTGCCGCTTCAGCAAAGCATTAAAAAGGGTACTTTTACCCACATTCGGCAACCCCACAATTCCAATCTCCATAAATTCCTATTTTATCAACTAAATCTCTAATAATCTTTCCCTAATCACAATTGTTACTATCACACATATGTCTATCCATTCTGTATTATTTTCGCCGAACGTTGAGCCAGTACTTCCATCGCATCAATAATTTCAAAATTATCTGTCACATTCATTAGCAAGTGAAGATCTGTACAGGCTAATATTACACCCTCCACTCCATTATCAAACAATTTATAGACAGCGTCGTGAAATATTATGCTATCACTTTGATCATAGGTATTATTAATTAACCTAATAATTGTTTTGTTTAATTCCTTCTGTCTTTCGACATCAAGTTTATAAAGATCGACACCTTGCTTTTTGAGTGGTATATCATACATTTTTGACGAGTTCGTTCTTATTGTTCCCAAAAGCCCTACTTTTTTATAGCCCTTTTCAAGCACGGTTTGTACTACAGTATCAGTAATACTTACAAAAGGCACATTAATAGCCTCAGTAATTTCTTTAGTAAATATATGTAAAGAATTGCAAGCAAGCACAATAAAATCTGCGCCAGATTTTTCTAAGTTTATTGCTGCATTTATTAAATACGGTAAAACAGGCTCGAACTCTCTTTCATGAATGATGTTTTCATTTTCCAGATATGTAGTAATGGGTATGCTATCAATGATGATATGTGGTCTTTGACCAGTTTTACTTACATCAACAAGCTCACCAATTCTTCTATATAAATCCGCTGTAGTTTGTGGTCCTAGTCCGCCGATAACTCCCAATGTTTTCATGTCAGATTTTAATTTTATATTAAAGCAGATTTTTTATTTATGAAATAATCTCCAATAACCAGATAATCTAAATTCATGCCTAAAAAGGCAGCAATCGCATCTTCGGGAGTTTCCACAATAGGTTTTCCCGCATCATTAAAGGAGGTATTGAGAAGCAAAGGAACTCCAGTAAGTTCGCCAAATTTCTTTATCACATCATAATATTTTTCATTTTCCTCTCGGGTTACTGTTTGTATTCTGGCTGTCCCGTCAATGTGTGTCACTGCGGGTATTAAAGCTCTCTTGTCTGGTTTGACGTTACATACAACTATCATAAACGGACTTTCCGCTCTTAAATCGAAAAATTCATCTGCTCGATCTAGGATTGCACTAGGAGCAAGTGGTCTAAACCATTCACGATGTTTTACCTTGAAGTTTATATGATCTCGCATGTCAGGACGCCTAGGATCGGCAAGAATACTTCTGTTACCAAGTGCTCTCGGTCCAATTTCGGATCTGCCTTGGAACCATCCAATAATTTTACCTTCAGAAATTGATGTTGCAGTTTTTTCATACAAGTCTTCTCTCTCTAATTTTGTCCACTGTAAGCTATCCTTATGTCTATTGAGTGCATCCACCGTCATTTGATTCTCATATTCAGGACCTAAATATGCATTTTTCATTGTAAATGTTCTGGGCAATTGATACTCAGAATGTAATCTATACATAAGCTTTCCCAAGGCCTGACCTTCATCTCCAGCAGCAGCCTGAAAGAAAATTTTGCTGAATACTCCGGCTTCCACAACTTTCATATTAGCTACGCTGTTTAAAGCGACTCCGCCACTCATACAAAGATGATCTTCTCCAGTTAATGCCTTAGCTCTTCCTACAAGCCCTACAATGACATCTTCAAACACGGCCTGACTTGCCCATGCCAAATCAATAAATTTCTGAGTCAAAGGCTCTTCCTTTTTTCTCGATTCCCCCAAATAACCATTAACTTCATCTAACATTCGGCTTTCTAGTAGTGTTTTTTCACCCCAAGCGGTACGGTTCATACTTGAAGCCCAAAATAAAGCTTTTGTAAAACCAGGAACTATTTCATAACTTCCATCAGATGAGGTTTTTACATATTGTTTTAACCAACGATACGTGTCAGAACTTTTACCATATGGAGCCAAACCCATGGTTTTACCCTCTTCAAGATATCCTAAACCTAAAAAGTAAGTTATAGCCGAATAAAATTGACCAATTGATTGTGTAGAAAAATCTGGTTCAGGATTCATTTCAACCAGTTCTAACTGTCGATCACTGCCTTTCCATATGGTAGTGGAGTTATAAGCTCCGTCTTTATATGCTCCCTGACCGTCAACCACCAATACGGCTGCCGATTCAAATCCAGATGGGTAAAAAGCACTGGCTGCATGAGCTAAATGATGATGGATAGGTTGTTCCTTTTGAAGGTTGGGGTCGAATTTATCTGTCTCAGTACCAAATATGTAACCCTGAGATTCATAAAGCGATTTTGCATATTGATAAGCAGCGTTTGAATCTCCGCTATGTTTTTTTCTATCTATGCGTTCGGCTTGAATAGCCACCACTTTGTCTTGATCTGGTAAATAGAGAGCAACCCCTCCATCATGTCTTGAAGAATTATGGGTTTCTAAAGCGATTTGCTTACCAGACAACAATTTTTCGGTCATGCTCAGAGAATATGGCTATTTTACCATCTTAGTCTACATTTTTTCGTTTTTTATACTTGAGCCACGATGTCTTTATACCAAAATGTGATATACTATAAGTCTAAGATAATAATGTAAAGGATTTATGTATTTCGAAAAAGTTAAACAGTTGGTTGATTCTGGAAACCTTGAATTGTTAATGATAATAGCTCCTCCTAGAACTGGTTCCACACTATTAGAATCCTCACTGGCAATGAGTCCTTCCGTGAACTTTAAAGTTAATGAACCATTTATGCGTCCAGTCCAAGACGGATTTGAGTCTGATTTGGGTTACAAAGGTATTTTAGATAGTTTGGAAAGTGATAGTAACAATAAAAACAAGGTTGTTGTCAAAGAAATGTCATATTGGCTTAACACAAATGAAGAATACAAAAGACTGTTCTCACTTGTGACAGAACCGATATTATTCCTAATCCGTAATCCTTTGCTTTCCATGGAATCAAGAATCAATAAAATTATTCAGTCAATTCCAATTAAGGCCAAGGTGTCAACCCAAAAATATATCCTAGACATGATAGCAAGGGATACAAAAGTCGAACAATGGAACCTTTCTAAGGTTTCAAGTGATCAAAAGGTTATTCAACTATTGGAAGGTGAGGGAATTAAAAATGTAAGTTCTATTCCGTTGGATCAACCAAATCTTGATCTGCAACATCAATTGCTAAATTATTATGCAAGACGTAAAGGATATACCGATTGGGATATCTTTATAAAGGAAACAGCTTGGGTGCAAGAATATTCCACTCTTGGAGAAATATTGAGCTTTAGCCGACAAAACTTTACATCTGAAGCGTCTGATTGGAAATCTCTCCATACAGAGGTTGAATACCTCGATACTCAACGATTGCCATATTTAATTGTTGACAGCACTGAATTGAGACTTTGTCCTGAAACAATTATTCATCGCATTTGCGACAGATTGGGAATAAAGTTCGCAACGAGTATGATTCATTGGAAAGAAGGGAAAATACAACTTGATGAAGATCAAATGAAACCACAAAACATAATTTGGCATAAAAATCTAGCAAATAGTAGAGGGATCCAGCCTCCCGTTGAAATTTGCCCTAGGCTTAATGATTTTCCCCCATTAGCTAAAGAATGTCTAAAAGAGACGGACCTTCCTGTATATTTTTCACTTTCTGGTAATCCTAATAGAATCAGAGGAGATAAAGATATCTTTAGTACGCGCTTTTCTCTGAGTGTCTCGCCAAAGTTGGGTTCAAAATACATATCAGCGGGAATTTTACCAAAAAACACGTTAATGGATTCAAAAGAGTTCTCTGTTAGAATTCAAGACATAGATCCAATCTTTTCATCTATTATCAAGATGGGCTTGCTTAGCGATATTAATTATGTTAATAAAATGAGTTATTATAAAGATGAACTTATTGAAGTGCTCCATCTTATTGATTCTGAAACAAAAGTTGATCTAGATTGAATAATGAATAAATTACATACTTCGGATCAGATTTACGAGTTTTTAAAAGTAATTAATGACTTTAAATCAATAAAAAGATTGTCTGTTATAAAAAGCGGCGGCAGAAGAGAGAGTGATGCCGAACATACTTGGCATCTTGTCATGTTTGTTTGGATGTATAGTTATTTATACGAGAAAAAATTTGATCTTCTTAAATCCATAAAAATTGCTTTGGTTCACGACCTGGTAGAAATTTATTCCGGAGATGTATATGGAGTTGGTGCGGTGGATAAAAATCAAAAGGAAAATCGTGAAAGAATATCTGCAAACAAGTTGTTTTCTTTACTGCCAACTTCAATTTCTGAAGAATTGATCACACTGTGGGAGGAGTATGAAGAAAGAGTTTCTGAAGAATCTCGGTTTGTTTGGGCTTTAGATAAAATTGCACCTAGGTTTCAATTGTCATTAACCGGTAAAGATGAAGCTGATAAATTACCAATTGATATTGATAAGAAAAACTTACAGGAGAAGACAATATCTCAGATTAGTCCAGTTTTAGGTGATTTATTATTAAGGACTTCTAAAAAGGACTAATTATTTTATTTATTTTCCAATTCTACAAAGTCTTTTATCTGGTTTACAAAGGATTTTATATTTTTTACTGAATTAGCCTCTACTTCTATCCTTGGTGACATTTCTTTCCACTTATTTACCGTAATATCTACCTTAGCAATATTAAATCTATACTGGAGCTTGTGTTTTGAACCCTTTCTTTTTAATCCTAAGAACTTGAACAATTCTATATAGAATTTTGGGTCACTGATGGGTGTGGTCTTCTCCTTCCTGATATTTACACCCCCAACGGTCTTAAAACCATACTTGAAAGTTAAAAGCTTTTTCTCTGACTTGGTGTCTAAATCAACTATATTTTCCAATCTGGCGTAAAAATGAGGCACCAAATCACTTTCAAAATATTGGAATGTAATATTGTTTGTCTTGTAAACATTTCCGGAAATATCCTTGAGAAACGAGAGTAATTTATTAAACCTTAATATTTTGTAGCTTACTTCTTTTTCAGTCATGTTGAATCGATTTTGTGCTTTATTAAACTAAACATCTTTTCTAGTGAAATCATATCACAGTCAATAACTAATTTATTTCTAATATTACCATAAAAGTCGTCATAGAAGACTTTCACTATCTCCAAAAATTTATCCTCAGTCCACAATCTTGCTCCTTGAATAGTTTTAAATTCCTTGGGTAGCTTTTCAAGATTTTCTCCCCACTTTCTTAGGTTGCATAATTTTACATTTGAAATTCTAGGATAAACAAAGAGTGTGTTCTTTAAATTGATTTTGGTAATTTGGGTTTGAAACCATTTATTTAGTTGATAATTATCATTTTCATATCCAAGTTTAAAGCAACCATAGTCATGAGCCACAATTGAAATGGGACTTCTATCCATAAAGTTAAACTCATGTTTTGAATTAATAAATCTGCCTATCTTTATTTCTTCACAATTGATAAAATACTCTTCGGTAAATGGTTTTGATAGGTTGTGTTCAGGAACTTCTGGTATTGCCAATCCGTGGTATTCACTACTTAGCCAATCCACCGTGGTTGTTTTTCCAGATCCAGGTAATCCATCAAAAACAACTAATATTTTGTTAAAACTAGTGTTCATGCTATATAAGTTTATTCACTAAGTTGTTAAATGAAGCAGAAAAATTATTACGCATATTGTAATTTTCTTTAATTAGATTTAGACCTGTTCTTTTTATTAACTCCTGTTTATCCTTGGGTAATTGATAAATATGCTTAATTTTGTCAGCGACCTTTTCATATGAGTCAATTTCTGTAATAAATCCATCAACCCCATCTGTTACTTGGCAAGGTAATCCATCTTGGTCAGATACCAGACAAAGCGATTTTGCGTTATATCTAATTTCCGCCGGTATTAATGCTCCCGGTTCACGTCTTGATAGAAGGCAAGTTAAAAATGTTTTGTCCCATTGAAGTAACATTCTGGGTAAATCGAACGACCATTCAAATATCGTGGTTATATTATTCATTCCATTGGTTGCATCTTTTAATTTCAATTCAATGTCGTCGATTGGGTTATACGGAACAGCTTGTAAAACATAGTGGAACGGTAACTTTAACTTTTTTACAGCCTCTATAAAAATATCATAACCTTTATATGAAGCTCCTCTTCCATAAGTCACAATTAAAGGTTTATTCGTTGGGATATTATATTTATTAAAAATTTTAACTATATTTTGTTTTTTATATTTAATTAGTTCTTTAAAATCTATACCATTGAGCATTGGGAGTAGTGATTCTTGATTAACACCATAGTCGATATGTAAATGATTTTTCATGAAATTGTTTATGTGACATACAAAAAGGTTCGAATTTTTATTAAATTCTTGAAAAGCTTCACTTTCCCATTTAATTCGGTCAAGATTGTATTCTCCTTTTTCGTGAATTAAAGATGTTCCGTGTGGGGTAAAGGTACCTATTATTTTTGTTTTTGTAAAATTCTGTTTTACTAAATATATTGGTGCCATCGCATATGGAGTATCGTGAGCCATAAAAATACAATAATCAAATTCGTTATTTTCCAGCACTTGCACAGCTTGGGTGGCCGCAGATGCAGATACACAAGTCCAGTTTTGGATATTTCCAAAATGTGTATCTCCTGAACTGTTATTTAGACAAGTTAATAATTTGCCTCCCGTTGAATGACAAATGTCTCTCACTTCCTTTTCAATTTCTAAGTTTCGACTCCAGGCGCTAGCATCATATTTGTTTGTAAGCGCATAGAAGGTTAAATCTATACTTCTGTTTAACAAAAGCGCCTTTCTTATTTCAGGTATAGTTCTGATATAAGCTATGGTTGCACTACCCACGCCAGAATGTCTAGTTAAAATTCCATCGAATGAAGCAATAAATACTGATAATTTTTTCATATTATCTTTCTTTTAAAACGCGGTGGCCTTCTCTATTTTCGTAATCAATTATTGGTTTTAGTTTTAGTCCAAAGTTATTTTCAGCCATTATATGAACTGAATTTCTTAGATCTGCAAGACTCCCCGTGTTTATAATTGTAGTGTCTGCTATATCAAATAATTTATCGAGTCCGTGTTTCATATCCCCAGCCAGCATATTATCAATTGTCTGCATAGACACGCCAAAATCTCGTTGAAGTATTCTTTTGACTAGTATTTCCCTTGGAGCAAAAATTCTTACTACCCTGAGAGAGTTAAGGTGTTCAGAAAATATATCTGGTCTTGAAACCACCATGTCTCTAATCGGATACATGATATCTGGACTTCTGCATCCGGTAAAAATAATTTCTTCATTCCGCTGTTCTTGCCTAATCGATTTTTCTGTAATCACTAAGGTGGCGTCTTTTGCTACTTCCGCAAAATACCCCAGACCGTGTGTAGTTACAACATGGTTAACCCATTCTGAAGTATTCATTGCTGGAGCTTTAATAGCCTTATCTTCATTTAATGCCAAGCTTATATCTACATGAAGAATTCTAAAATCCTTTTGAAGAATCTCCGCGACAGTATTTTTACCAGAGCCATGCTGACCAACAAAAAATATCATTGCAATAATAAAACTTTATAAATAATTAACTCGGGTATAACTTGAATTGTGAATTTTGGCTTCAATTGTTTTTAATCCTAGCTTGTTAAACCGATCTTTAACGTAATCCGAACAATAACTCAAAGCAAAAAATGCAGGACCAACCGATGATGGTGCAATAATCTGTATTCTTTCGTCATCCTTAAAATCTCGTAAATTTTCAGCTATCTCGATCATTCTCGGATAAACAAACGAGCAACTCTTAATGCTACCCATATCCCATCTATAATCAAAAATGAGCTTCTTACAAGGTTTTAGGTCACCGTTAACTAATCCTGGTAATACTTCATGCACAAGCCTATATGCAATTTCAGGTGCATGGTTTTTACCAGTATTCTCAAATCCTTCCATGTTTTCCAATTCCGCTTGCATCATTGCCTTAGCATCTCTTGGAACATAATCTTTTGGTATACCAATAGAAACCACTAATTTCTGATCTAAATTACATGAAAAAATTGGGGTTGCCTTACCAGTTACAATAACCAGTCCTCCATCTATAAATCCACATATCGATGAACCTCCAACACTTTGCACAACCGCAAGTGTTTCTGATTCTCCTTCTATTTCTTCACCGTAATTGTGAATACAATATTGCGCGAGATCTAAGTTGTTTATCGGTTTTCCGTATATTTCATTTATAGCTGCTGCTGTTCCGGCAATAATTGACCCACTTGATCCCAAACCAGTGTGACGAAGATCCAATTTATCATCAATATCAACATCAAAACCATTTTTTACATTTAAGGCTGCTTGCATAATCTTGACAGTGTGTGTAACCAAGCTTGGTCTTGATGTCCTTTTCGAAATTACTATTTTCTCATCATCCCTAACCTTAACCACAATTACTTTGCATATGTCTACCGAAAAACTTATTTGACCAGCTTCAAAAACTAAACTATTGTTGGGAGCAATTCTTGAAGCATCCAAGGTCATTGCACCTAGCCTGAAAGGAAATTGAATGGTTACTAATTCATATTGTTTTTGGATTAATCCCAAGCTTTTTCCAATTGGATTATGAACAGTGCCAACTTTAAATGTTTCCAACTTGTAACTAGACATACTTAAATATCTATAGGTTTGTATAAAAGACCTATAGCATCGGATTTTACCACAATTTCCAGATCATTTACCCAAAAACGAAATGATGGGAGCCTTTGAAGTAATAATTCTCCCCAACTGATCCCTTTTTAATATCTCCCTTGCTTTTCTAACCCTCGGCAACTTTATCTTCAATACAAACGGTGCGTAATGTTGTAATATATCCTGACTGAATATTCCAATTTCCAATCCCATCCCCCCATTTTACAGCCTGAACTTCAAAATCTCCCCCCTCAATATTCAAACATCACACACCGGGTGCATGATACTGGGCCTATTAACCCCTTATCAATACTTGTCACAAAGAGGCGTCTGTCCCAAAAGTATGTGACCTATACATGGCCTAGCAAAAGTACCCTCTTATTTTATATAATAAATACTATGAAATCCCTGACTAAATTGAAGAAAGGAGACAAGGTTGCAATTTTATCTCCATCTTTTGCTGCTCCTGGTAAATGGCCACAGGTCTATGAGCTTGGTCTAAAGCGGCTGAAAGAGATGTTTGAGCTTGAACCGGTTGAATTTCCCGCTACTAAAAAAGTTGGAGCTTCTAAAGAGGAGCGGTCTAAAGACTTGATTGATGCTTATGAAAATCAAGAAATCAAAGCAGTAATTTCCTCACTTGGTGGGGACGACCAGATAACCTACATAAAAAATCTACCTCCAGAGCCGTTTGTAAGTAACCCCAAACCATTTTTCGGATTTAGCGATAATACACACTTTCTAAATTTCTTATGGCTAAATGGCATACCGTCTTTCTATGGAGGGGCATTGTTTACTCAATTCGCTGAACAAGGAAGCATGAACGAATACACAGTCAAGTACTTGAAACTTGCATTGTTCGAACAAGGAGAAACTGAAATAGAAGCAAGTGATAAATATAGCGATATCGGCCTAGATTGGAGTAATACAGAAAATCTAACAAAACATAGACTATACGAACCCAACGAAGGATGGATTTGGGATGGTAATAATAGCGCAGAGGGTATTTCTTGGGGGGGTTGTATGGAGTCAATCGACGAGCTACTTCGACATGGGGTAGATATCCCATCACTAGAAGATTTTTCGAACGTAATTCTACTTACTGAAACTTCTGAAGAAATTCCTCCCGCTAGCTACGTGTGTCGAGTCTATCGAGCATTAGGCGAAAGAGGAATACTTGAGAGAATAAAAGCGATTCTAGTTGGTAGGCCAAAAGCTTGGGAGTTTGATAAACAAAACAATAAAGAAGAAAAAGAAAAATACCGAAAAGAACAAGGAGAATCCATAATAGATACTGTCAGAAAATACAACAGGTCAATACCAGTTATCCAAAACTTAGACTTTGGCCATACTGAACCACAGATTCCAGTCCCTTACGGAACGTCTGCACGGATTGATTCGCAGAATAAAAAGATATTCTTGACCTTCTAACTAAACTTAACCTGGTGAGTTTTGACGTACGGTACACGGGCTTTTCTTATCTGTCCCCAGTTATTTCTCTCAATTATTATTCTCGCTTTTCGAAGTGGCGGTAAGTACAGTTTGAAGGTGAACGGGATAAATTGTTGGACTACGGCCTCCCAGTCCCAATTTCCAATCCCATCCCCCCATTTTACAGCCTGAACTTCAAAATCTCCCCCCTCAATATTCAAACATCACACACCGGGTGTGTGATAATCGAATTCAAATCATATATCCCTCCTACCCCCGAATACGCTGACTTCAAACCCCCGCCTTTGAGGCAATAAACCTCCCTAATTTCTAACCCTATTCTCCCCTTTTACAGCTAAAGACTCTCAAAATATCGGGCTTTGCATTCTCCGCCCGATTTCCTCATAATATCTGAATGTTCCGGGACCCCGTATTTTTCTTAAAATTTCTTATACCTGCCGGGCTAGCGATTTTTGTCTTCCTTCCTTCCGCCCGCGCCCAGGCTCCCGGCCAACTATCGACCTTTGGTGTCACTTACAATTCCGACTCAAGTGCCGCTGTTACCCGGACCAGCTCTTCCCGAATCCAACTTCCCCAAAATCTACTCAATCCTACTTCTGGTTGGGTAGCCGTCCGCCTCAAAGTCGGTTTTGCCTCAACCACTTCCCTCTCCCCTGACCCCATTATCTGGGATATGAGTGCTTCCAACACCAGTGATCTGTTTGTCTATTACGATGTAGGTACGGACAAATTCCGTCTCACCAGGCGAAAAAACACCATTGGTGGTACTGCCGCCTCACCTACCCAAACCTTTGCTTCCGGGGCTTTCAAAACCATCATTGCCGCCTGGACAGCAACAACCGTCAAAATCAGCCTCGACGGAAGTCCCTTTATCTCTCTTAACACGGGTTCCGGAAACATTCCCGCGTCCTCCCCGTTTCTGATCGGTTCCACCTTGGTCCAGGGAGCCGGCCGTCAGCCAAACTCGGATTACTACTGGGTAGCCGCCGGTACGGGTACTTTAACTGATTCGAACGCCTCAATCATACACAATTTCGCCAACTTGGATAAAATCCGGGCTGACTTTCCGGGTTCGGCAGTTTTTATCTGGTGGGCCAACTCCGATTCCTATAATAATGATTCTGCGCAAACTACTCCCACCCGCGCCCCGACTAATCCGCCATCAAGTTTACTAGGGGACGCCAACGGTGACGGCCGTGTGGACGGAGTCGACTACACAATCTGGTTCAACCATTACGGAACCAGTACCGGTAACGGTCCTGCAGATGGTGATTTCAATAGGAGCGGCCGGGTGGACGGAGTCGACTACACAATCTGGTTCAACCATTACGGCCAATCAGCAGGACCGTCACCGTCAGTTACTCCCGCCAGATCACCCACACCATCCAGGGTCCCTACATCCACACCCAGGATTTCTCCTACCCCTTCAGGACCTACACCCACGCCTCCCCCTCCGCCTCCCCCGGGTACTGCCCCCTATCGGGATCTGTTCGGCGACAGTTTCAATCTGGTACCGGGGACTTCGGTCAAGGAAATTCCGATCGAAATCCAAGCTTGGTGGAATCCCCAAACCGGAAATCCCGCTATTGATGAATTTTTCGGCTTCGGTCACGAGCATCTTCTGTGCTTCTGGCCGATAGGCCAGGCAATAACCGGGGTCCTGTCTACTCCCTGCCGGATTATGCTCCACAATAATCCCAGTACTGCCAACAAATTTGCGTTCCATTTGGCCCCCGGAAATGTCATCAAGACTCTTCCTTTAAATCTCGAATGCCCGTACAACGCCCCCACCCCGTCAAACTGCGCCTGGAATGTGAATGTCTCCCTGGACACCGGCGGTTGGCCTGCCGGCTGGCGCCATCTCAGATTGAGAGTCGTCCAAAACACCGCCGACGGCCAGACCTGGACTACTTCTTCCGAGATTCCCTTTGCCGTCAAATGCACTCCGCCCAACTGCAGCGGAGGAGAATTTCCTTCCTGTATCGGAGATCCGGCCAACAACAAGGCCTGCATCATCGGCAAGAGCTGGTACACCAACTTTGATTATCAGAACGTCAGGATAAACGGTATCCCCACCGCTCCGGTGAGTGGAACAATGACCCTTAAAATTGCCGCCTCAAAAGGCCAGTCCCAAAAGCTGGAGGTATTTCTGGATAGGAGCCACTTTATCCCGGCAGTCGGCCCCTGGAATGCCGAACCCTCTCTGCCCAATAACCCCCCCGGTTGGCCCAAGACTTTCGCCAATCCGCCGGTCGGTCAGGATTTCACAGTCACCATAGATACTACCCAGCTACCCAACGGCTGGCACTCGCTCGCCGCCAGAAACACAGCCGCTCGTGGCGGCAACTCCTCCTGTAAATCAGCCTGCAACTACACCGTTGTCAATCCCAATTTCGAAACCGGTGTGGCCAAATTCTGGTTTTTTGTGCAAAATTAATCCCACAGCAATGAAAACATCCAACCTGCTTATCTCCCTGGTTCTTTTTTTACTGGTCGCGGTCGGTTCGATCTATTTTATCCAGAAATTCAGCGGTCTTTCTCACCCCCGACTGGTTTCGGGTTTCCCCCAAATACCCCAAATACCTAATTCCGTATTGTTGGACTCCAGAGTCACTACCGACGGGACAACCAATCCCGTCTTTGCAGCAAATTGGAAAACCAGCCACAGTGTATCCTTCGTCATGAATTGGTATATCCGGGCTTTCCAGCAAGCCGGCTGGGAGGTGGATCAAACGGCAAACGAATCGTCGGAAGAAACCTGGCAATACGTAACGGCCTCCCTGGGAGATCTGGTCGTCAATTTGGATGTAGAAAAGGAAGAAGACTACGAACCTACCATTATATTTGCAGAAATCCTCTCCCAGACAGATTCTGTCACAAGATTTGTCCCCATCGACGGTCCCGCGGTCAGCAACGAACATACTCCGGAATAACCAAGTCGTTTCTATTCAAACCTGATTTCAATTCTGTCTGTGTCCTTCATCTCATAATTTTCATACTCGGTATTCTCTATGCCGTTAACTTTCATCCGCACCACACCTTCATCCCCGTTTACCCTGTCAAATAATTGGCTGGAACTGAATTTCTTACCCCAGATGTCAAAGAAGTTTCCCAATCTCGTCTGCTCGGCCGTAACCCGTCCGGAAAATTCCATATGTACAACCCCTTCGCGATAATCCTCTGTATGAGTATGCATCGGTTTCTCCACTACCCCCAAGCCTATTCCGTCCTCAAGCTCCACTTTTTCCCCTTTTATATAAATTTCCAGTTTCGGGTGCCAATGTAACCCGGATCGGCTCACCAGCTCGACTTCGCCGACTGTCGTGCCCTTAACTTCACCGCTGTTTCTGGTCATCAGCCATATTCCGCCCGTTAATATTACAGTGGTTACCCCGATTATTACTGCCGCCACATTCACTTGCGTACTCATCCAGCCATAATATCACAACTACCCTATCTACTCACTCTTCTTTGCTCCCAGCACTATCACCGCGTCATATTCACTATCCGCTTCCAAGCTTGCGGTTTGGCTAGCCAACTCATAGTCTCCCCCCAGATCTTCAATCAGCAAATCCATATAATCTGCTTTACTCTCCTTGATGGATATCTCCGTTTCTACCGCGTCATCCACGTCTGCATTCCCGACAGCTACTTCCTCATACCCCATACCTTCCAAAAGCGCTTTGGCAGTTGCCGCCGCCCCAGCCACCCCGCTGCCGTTTAATACCTGAACTCTCAAATCCGCGCGGTCCAGCTCTACCACGGGAGTTGCTGTCGGCTCTTCTGCCGTCTCTTGTTGTTCCCCCGTCTTTTGGGATGCACTCGGTATCCCGGCCATACCCCGGTTAAGTACCAAAAACACTCCTCCCCCGCCTAGGACAACTCCTGTAATCAATCCGACTACGGCCCACAACCACGCGTGTCCCTGCCTGATCTGGGCAACTGGTTCGGTTTGGCCATTTTCCGGTTCGACTGGCGGTTCAACCGCCGCCTCAACCTGTGGTTCTGCCGTCGCTCCGGTCCCGCTATCCCCGACTTGCAAAACCCCGGCCTCACCTTGCGGCGGAGTCCCGGCCTCGCCTGCGGGCGGGGTTCCCACTGCGGCCAAAGCCGCCACAGCCGGATTTACCGGTTCCGCGGCCACCTCTACCGGCGGTTCCACAACTATCGAACTTCCGCCTGAAACCGCTGGTACCTCCGGAGCAGACTCAACTGTCTTTTTCTTCCTCACAGGCATCCATTTATACTACTACGTTCTTTTCCCTAATTTCAACCCCCACTTCCTTTTAACCTCGATAGTACTTCCTTCCCCTCAATTTTTCCGGCAACAGGCTCTCCGCCCCCAATCCCTGCATCAACTTCGTCACCGGGTTTCGCAAATTCAACGGTACCGGCAAATTGCCGTGTCTCTTCACATCTTCCTGAGCCGCCCTCAAAGCCTCATACGCCCTCCGGTCTTTTTTGGCTGCCGCCAGATACACTGTCCCGTGCGCTAAATTAATCGCGCATTCCGGATACCCGATAGTCTCGCACGCCCGGAAAACCTCGTTGGCCACTACCAGCGCCGTGGGTTGGGACATCCCGACGTCCTCCGAAGCAAAAATTACCATTCTTCGGGCAATAAACAGCGGATCCTCTCCCGCTTCCACCATCCGCGCCAGATAATACAAAGCCGCGTCCGGGTCACTTGCCCGCATGGACTTGATAAAAGCCGAGATAGTGTTGTAATGCTCTTCTCCTGCCCGGTCGTAACGCAATGATTTTGTCTGCAGCGCCTGCTTAAAGTTGTCAATACTGATCTTTTTATACAAATTGTAAGTCGTCTCAAACAAATTGATAAACTGCCGGGCGTCCCCGTTGGCATACCCGGCTGCCCACTCCACCTCTTCCCGGCTAAACTTTATTCCCGTCTCTGCCACAATTCTTGCTCCCAAAATTGCCAATTCCTCCATCCTTAATTCTGTCAACACAAACACCCTGCATCTTGATAATAGAGGCGATATCACCTCAAAACTCGGGTTCTCCGTCGTCGCTCCGACCAGTGTGATTGTCCCATCCTCTACGTAGGGCAGCAGGTAATCCTGCTGGGCTTTGTTGAACCTATGGATCTCATCCAAAAAAAGTATCACCGGAATCAGTGACTTTTGTCCCCGGTTTACAACTTTCCTCACATCCTCTTTTCCCGCGGACACTGCCGACAAATTTACAAATTCCGCCCCCAGGCTCCCGGCATAGATCCTCGCCAGCGTGGTCTTGCCGCTACCCGGCGGCCCCCACAATATAAATGAAAATTTATTCTTTTTTTCAATAGCCGTCCGCAGCGGCCCGCCCGTACCCACCAGCTGTTCCTGCCCCACAAACTGGGTCAAACTTTTCGGTCTCATTCTTTCAGCTAATGGTATCTCTCCCACATTTTATGTATACCCGAACAAGACCCAAATCACAAGCCCCGATATCACTTTCCCTTATTATCCCAAGGATTTATAGCCTTCGGATCTGCACGCAACCTCACTGATTTACCTTTGTTAAACCACCTTCCTACCGCCCTGGCAGCTCTTTCCTGCCCGGTCAAGGTCCCCAAACCCACTAATCCCATAACCCAATTTACTACTCTCTCACCCCCAGTCAATTTATCCTGTGCCAACCTCTCCACTTCTCTATCTACATCATTCATAATTGTCAATATATACCCCAAAACCTATAGAGTCAACCAAATCAAACTTGTTCATGGACACAAATTATCCAATTGTTTTGTTATTAGGTCAATTAGATATTAGGTTAATTAGTTATTACCTTATACCCCTGCTTCTCGATCGCTTCAACCAGCTTCTGCTCTTCAATCTGTGCCGGATCCCATTGCACTTCCACTTCCTGCCGAGCCCAATTACACCGGGCACCCGCTCCCAAATCCTCCAGCTCCCCCTCGATCACCATCGCACAACTGGTACAATGCATCCCGGATAATTTGAAAATTTTCTTCACCATGCTTTTGAATTTTGCTCGCGAAGCGCTGGCTTTGCCAGAACTTTGCCTTTGGTCAGTTAACAACTGTTAACTGACCTGAATACATCCCCATGGCGCAAAAAAAAGCCAGTTCCCCTGATTTCCGGGGTATTTCGACTTCTATTGACTTTGAGCGTCCCGGTGATACGACTTCAGATACCCCCACATCCGGAAATTCAAACGCCTGGATGCAGCCGTACCCTCCCTTATTTACCAGGTTCAGCTTTACTTTACTCCCCGCTTTTACATTCGGGTTATCCACTTCATAACGGTTCTTCAAAAACGTAATCGTCACTTCATCCGCCGGTCTGACAGTCTCCCCGACAACGGTCCTGTCACAAATACTAATGGAGCACTCGGCCATGGCCAACACTTTCTGGGCGGTAACCGGGCTCCCGGTCAGTACCAGCGCCGAGTTTAAGCTGAATACCGCTATTCCCGTTACCAGCCATGCCCCTGCCCGGCGGAATTTTCCCCCAAACCCTTCTCCCAGCTTAGCCATCACCACTCCCAAACCGGCAAAAAGCGGCATGGTCCCTATTACAAAAACAGCCATTATCGCCGCACCCACCCCTGGATTCCCGGAAGCTATCGCCAGAGCCATCATCGCCTGGGTCACACCGCAGGGTATAAATACTGTCATCAATCCCAGGATTGCCGGTGTAACCAGCGACGCGGATTTAGACTGTTTTCTGATTGCTCTGGTCAAAAATCTGGGAGGGGTAATCAAAAATCTCCTGAAAAAAGGGTGTACATCCAGAAGCGCCAAGCCTACTCCCAGCATATATATCGCCGCCAGCCCCTGAAATAACGCCCGGGTAAGTGGCGTCATAGTCAGCACCGATCCCACAGCCCCCAATCCCAATCCCAACAGCGTGTATGCCGCCAGCTTTGCCAGCAAAAATATAGCCGTCGCCCAAGCCCCATAATTCTTACTTCCTGATTCTTGATTCTGAGCGACCGCCGTCGCCAGTAAACCCCCCTGCACTGCCAGACAGGAAACCCCGCCAGCTAAAAGTCCTGTCGTAAATATGATTCCCAGATTAGGCATAGGGGATATTATACTTAAATATTTAGAATTATGAATCAGGAATTTTAACTCGAGAACTCTTTATTAAACCGTTTATAATTTTATTAACAATCACACTCAAATCAGCGATCCTCTTAAATTCGATTCCCGAAATATAACCAACGTCTTTAGCTACCAATAACTGATTTTGCAGTTCCGTCACCGACCCCAGAGACATAGAATAAAACTGAACTTTCTCTTTATACGACCGTCTGCTAAAACCTTCGGCTATATTCGAAGTTATGGAAACAACACTCCTTCGCATTTGGGAAACCAGCCCCAGCATTTCCTCTCTGGGAAACGCCCTCGTTAACTTGTATATCTCAACAACTAACTTATGCCCCTCTTTCCAAGCATCGAGCTGAGTAAAAGAGGATATCTTACCTCCATAATTCATAATTCATGTTTCATGATTCAATCTACGGCGCCACCATTTCCTGGGTAGTTTTCCGCCTCAATCCCACTTGGTTGAGCATCACTGCCAGATCCGGCCTGAAGTTGAAGTATTCCGCCGGGTACACTCCCGACACGTTCCTTCGCAGTGATACCCCGCTCATCCCGATGACCGTCCCGTCCACCCGCAGCTGCCGGTCCGTCCCCGCTCCTCCGACTGTTCCGGTATCGAAAGTCCCCTGGGCGTAAAAGATGCCTTCCAGATGGGGATTGGCATATCCCGGGGGAGAGATACTCT
>Ga0155488_128_pt1 | contig 39722 bp, 48 predicted proteins | sample RifCSPhighO2_12_FD_107146 | JGI IMG/M metagenome (GOLD analysis project Ga0155488, IMG submission 107146) | Candidatus Amesbacteria bacterium RIFCSPHIGHO2_12_FULL_48_14 | reverse complement strand
CCAGTCCGGCAATCACCCCCGCCAGCACATCCCCCGTCCCTCCTTTAGTCAACCCGGCATTCCCCCCGGAAATTTCATATGTCACCTCACCATTTGACACGATCGCTTGAGGCACCTTGTACGCTATCACACACCTGTACTCCCGCGCCTCCTGCGCCACTTCCCCAGCACTTCGCCACTCATGTGCTCTCCCTTCTCCCAACAGCTTCTCAAATTCCCATTTATTCGGGGTCAAAATCGCTCCCTTCGGAATCCATTTGGGATCCATCACCTGCAAGCTTCCCCCATCAATCACCCACTGCTTCCGGGGAAACTTTGATAGCAGATAATGGGTCAACATCTTCGTTTCCGTCCCCGCTTTGTCGTAAATCTTCGTATTCTCTATCTCTACCTCTGATCCTCCCTCTCTCTGATACCTCATCAGTCCCGGCCCAATCAAAACCGCGTCTGACTTCTCAATATATTTCTCTATTTCTTCTCTGGGCACCCAGATTACCGACTTCAACTTACTGAACAATTTCATCTTTGCCGCCACAGTCTTATCCTCATCTGGAGTTGCCAAAAATACCATGTCCACCAACCTTGACGCCGCCACCAGTGACAACAAAGGCGCTCCGGTAAACAAATCCGATCCGCCTATAATTGTAATCTGCCCGTTATCCTCTCCGTAACTGTTTTCCTGTGGTTTCCACAACTCTTTCAAATTCCTTCCGTCAAATGAGACTTGTGCCATCATTGGCCATCTTATCACCCCCCAAATCGATTTTCTCCCACCCGTCAATCGGTACCAGGTGCTCGTCCGCCGTGGACATTATCACCTGCCCCCCTCTCCCGATCTGCTCATTTACCAGCGTCAAAACCCCCTTTCGGTGCTCATGATCCAGTTCGGAAAACACGTCATCCAAAAGCAATACTGGTTGCCGAACGTAAGGTGGATCTCCGCCGGAATCAGACAAATATTTCAGCTCTCCCAACTTCAGCCACAATACCGCCATTCGCTGTTCACCCCGGCTGCCGTATTTCGAAACATCTTTGTAATCATAACTCCCCCCTCCCCCTCTTACGGCAAAGACACGAGCCGGAGGCGAGAAGTTAAGAGGGGGATCAGAGGGGGCGTTATGGCCCATCAATGTTTGCATCACTTGAAAGTCGTCCCTGTGCGGCCCTACCAGGGTGCTCCCTGCTGCCACTTCCTCCACTTCATACTGTTTAAGTCTCACCTCAGAAATTACACTTTTATCATATTGAACATTAAAAATTGGGCTTTTAATATTTAGCTCATTTAGATAGTCTCCTCTTTTCCCGGTCAAATACTCTCCGTTTTTCACCAGTAGCCGGTCCCAAAACCACAACTGGCTCCGTTCTGCCGTTCCTTCCCGGATCAGATCCAAAAGTTTATTTCTCTGTCTTAGTCCTTTTTCATATGATAACAAACACCGATGATACTCCCGATCAGTCTGGGACAGTACAAAATCCAAATATCTGCGCCTTTCGCTCGGCCTGCCCGTTACCAGTTCCAGATCACTCGGTCCAAACAATACCGCCCGGAAGCGGCCTACAAAATCCATCATTCTTTTAGGTACTCCGTTTACCTCAAACTTCTTCCGCCCCAAACCACTTCCATTAGTCAAAAGTACTTTCAGCTCCGTTTGTCCGTCCTCAGCCCCCAGTATCGAGCCCTGGGCATTTGCAAATTGCTCCCTGTAATTTATCATTTCAAAATCACTATCCGCTCGGAAACTTTTTCCCACAGCCAACAGATATATCGCTTCCATCAGATTACTTTTTCCGCTCCCGTTCGGCCCGGTTACTATAGTTTTTTCCCCAAAATCCGCTTGGTACTTTTTGTAGCTGCGAAAGTCACGCAACCCCAATTGCATAATTTTCATAAGTACAGCAGTATAATACCAAAGATGCGCATTTTAGCCATCACTGCTACTTACCCTCCCAGCACCAACGGTATCTCCATCTCTATCCGCATCCAAAAAGAGGAGTTCGAAAAACGCGGTCACAAATTCGTCGTCCTGGCTCCCAAACACCCCCAAGAGATTTCCCAGGCAGACGTCGTCCGCCTTCCCTCTTTACCTAATCCCAAGATTCCCGATTATCCCATTATTCTTCCTTTCCCCTCTCCTTCCCAATTTAACAGATTATCCCGTGGCTTCGACCTGGTGTATTTCCATCACCCATTCATTGTCGCCGATCTGGCCTTCCTCCTGGCCAGGACTAACAACTGCCCTGCTGTCTTTTTCCACCACACTCAATATTCAGACCACATGACAAGTTTTATACCGAAAGTCCTCCCTGTTAAATCTATCTCCCAATGGGTAGACAAACAGGTCACCTCCCAAGCAAACCGGGCTGACCACGTAATAGTGGAAACCCCTTCCACCAAAAAAATCATTACCGCAAAAGGTGTCACCTCACCTGTCTCTGTCATCCCCACTTCCCGCAGGTTTCCCCCTGTTTCCGCTTCCAAAAAGTCCCTCCGGGCCAAATATAAACTTCCACTCAGCCACACCATCCTGCTGTGTGTCTCCCGCCTTTCAAAAGAAAAAAATCTTGATACCCTTATCGAGGCCTTCGCGGCTATTTCCCGCCCCGGGCTTTTACTCTGCTTTGCCGGTATGGGTCCAGACTCGGCTCGTCTCCAGAACCTCGCCAGTAAACTGAATTTAACTAACATAATCTTCCTAGGTAATATTCCTTTCTCAGATATTCAAGAGGTATACGCATTAGCAGATATTTTTGTTTATCCTTCCCTGACTGACACCCAGGCTATAGTTATTCTCGAATCCATGTCTCAGGGCTTACCCGTAATCGCCTTTCACGCTCCCGGTCCCAAAGACTTTGTCGCCCACGGCCGCAGTGGCTTTCTGGCTCGCACCCCCCGCCAATTAGCCCGGTATATGCAAGTGCTTTCCTCTCAGCCTCAGCTCCTGACCCGCCTGTCTGCCCACTCCCAAAAACTCTCCCAAAAATATTCCTTGGACCAAAGTATTGACAAAACCGAAACCCTGTTTAAAAAGACCATCAGCCGTTAATATAGTTATATGGACGAAGGTTCAATTGTAAATTCCGAAACCCCTATTCTCATCACCCCTGACCGTCTGAATTTGGGACAAACGGTAGACCAAATTATCCGCCTCAAACCCGGTGACATTCTCCCTCTGTCTCACTCCGCCATGATTATCCGCTGCGGAGATAAGACTTTCCTTACGGATCCATTCGTCGGCGGCAGTGAACCCAAACTCCCCTTCCTGGAAAAAGGCCGGCTTTACCCACCAGGGAAGGGTTGGCACCTCCGTTCGGAAGATAAAAATAATCCACCCCCCACACCTCAGGTTTCGCTTTTTGAAACAGATGATCTCACTGTTATCGCCCAAGCTCTGGCCCCTCACATCGACGCTATCACAATTTCCCATTTAGACCCAGATCACGTTTACTTCCCTCTGATTCGTAGACTAATGGAGGTCAATCCCTCTCTCCAGGTTTACGGCCCGCTGGTTTGGCAAAAATTTCTCGCCCGGACCCATACACTGGAATCTGATCCCGACCCTACAGCCAAACCCCTCTTATCCGAAACCGTCCTCTCCCGCCTTCACAGCCTGATCCCCATCCGTCCAGCTTGGAAAAAGGGTTCCCTCACCGCTGATTATCCTAAATTGGCCGAGTATTCTTCTTCCCGCCTGGGAGAAGCTTCCGTCACCGCTTTCGAAATCCGCCACATGGGTTCTCAATACTCCGAACACTCCTCGGCTTATCTGTTTGAAAACGGGCAACAACATCTCCTCTCTATTTCGGATTCCGCCCTTTCCCCCGAGGCCGTCACCCTGGTTGATGAATTGTACAGACAGGGTCGCCTTACCCAAATCATTACCTCCACTGCCGTCTACAACCCCGAGCCTTTATATTTTATTAAAAATCCCGAACTTGCTACCCGTATTCGCGAGGAATTTGAAGAATATTCAGGCCATTCAGCTTTCCTGCCTTTCGTCCTTCTGGCTATCACAGAAGGTAAAATCCCCGTTATCACCAACCACGGAGGCTTCTTTATCAACCAAGCCGCGGATGAAACATTTTACCCTCATCGCATCCCTACAACCGATTCACCCGATTCCGATCCCGCCGCCTGGTTAGAACTCTGCCGTCACCGCAGCCTCTCATTTATTACCAGCTACCTTAACCACCCCGATCGAAAAAAATATTCCGACCGAATCATCTCCTGGTTCAAAAGGCATCCCATACCCAAACCCCTTTTAGACCGTGTCCGCTTTGCTAAAGCTAGCCAGATCATCTGATATGCCTGTCTCCTTCATCGGCTGGCAATCCTGGTCCGACTGCGCTCGTCCCCACCGTAAGTCTCCACCCCGATATCATTCTCCGCACTACAAAAATGTTACCCAGGTTCACACCCCACAGCCTATCCGCCCCCGCTTTCCTCCGCCCACCGGTTGGTGCTCATGGCATTATTTCGGCCCGTACATCAATGAGCAAATTATCCTTGACCAAGCCAAAGCAAGCGTAGACTTAAACCTGAATTTAGACTACATATTAATAGACGACGGTTGGACCACTTGGGGTGACTGGCATACTCCGGATCTTCGCCGGTTTCCTCATGGTTTAAAATGGCTCGTCAAACAAATAAAATCGCTTGGACTGAAAGCCGGTTTGTGGTGGGCTCCCCTTTTAGCCAAATCCTCTTCAAAATTATTTCATCGTCATCCGGATTGGTTTATACCGAATCTGGAGGGTACCCAGGTTTCACCATTGGATACTTTTATACGTCATAAACGCCGGGTCCTGGACTTAGAAAATCCCCAGGTCGCAAAATATTTAAAATCAGTCCTGGATTTTTTCACGGACTGTGGCTTCAAATTATTAAAGTCCGATTATCTTTACGCTTTTTATTTCAATCCCAAGTTCAAATCCTCCCAAATTCCGGATTCTCTTCTTCACCAGCTGTTAGCCGTTATCTACCAGCTTCCGCTCTTCTCGGTAGCTTGTGGCTGCCCCCTGGCCCCCGCCGCTGGTGTCGTCGACGCCATGCGCATCAGCGAGGATATCAACATTCCGCACCTCAAGCATCTTTGGCCCGTGAACCGCCTTATACACGCTTCCCGACTGCGCCACCTTGAATCCAATCTTAAAAGCCGCTTTTCAACCCGTCAGCTCTGGCATCTCGACCCCGACGCCTTCATCTGCCACCCCGCCCATGGCCTTACTCACCACCAAGTCCTCAGGCTTCAAACCCTAATTAACCGGGCCAATGGTCTCAAATTCCTAGGTGACAATCTGGCTCTTCTCTCCCCCGTTCAAATCCACGGATATATTTCTCCTCTGCTTAGTTACCGCTGACAAACGGGGCAAAAGTAAGTTCCCCGCCCTCCCAGGCTGAACTTGTGAATTATCCCACCATCCTCCCGCAAACACTCCTCTCCCTCCCGGTCATATGTCCGAAAATGTTCCTGATAATGCCCCCCCAAACCGTGCAGATTGATATACTTGGCATCCGCCGCAGTTGCCCCTCCGTATCTGATTCCTTCCCGCAATACCCCCAATACTGATTTATAAAGTTCCTTATATTGATTACCCCGCAGTGTATTTGCCAGCCGCCGGGGATTGACTTTGGCTTCCCACAGGGCATCATTTGCATATATGTTCCCCACCCCGGAAATAACAGTCTGATCCATCAAAACCAGCTTAATCGGCCGCTTTGATCTGCTTACCAATTTCTCAAACTCCTCCCCGGTAATATCAAAAGGCTCCGGTCCCAGATTTTGCAGAAATTTCAAATTTTGAATTTTGAATTCCGAATTTACCATTACCCACCCAAACAGCCTTTGGTCATTAAAATACAATGTCCCGGAATCCAAACGAAATATCACCCGGGTGTGCTTGCTCGGCAATTCCCCCGTAAAATCCTTAGTCGGATGCCCCCCCACAATCCTCCCCTTAGCGCTTGGCACTTCGTACTTAGTACTTTTTTGAACCGCTGGCTCAAAAACCAGCTGTCCTGTCATCTTAAAATGTATCGCGATATCTATATCCCCTGCCAGATCAATCAGCAAAACTTTCGCCATTCTCTTGACTCCGATCACCTCTTTTCCTTCTGCCAATTCTTTTTTCCCCTGGAAAGATTTCAGCTTTAATATTTCAATCTTTCGGATCTTTTTCCCCGGCAGCACTTTAGCCAACTGCAATCTCACTGTTTCAATTTCCGGCAATTCAGGCATAGGAATATAATTTATATTTTGGAAACCAATTCCAAAATCTGTCTATTAAACCTTTCTTTCGAAAACCGTGCCGCGTTATTACGAATTACTCTCTCATCCCACTTCAATTTATTAAATCGTTGTATGCCCTCCCATAAATCCTCTGGGGTCAACTTGTCAAAGAAAACTCCTGTTATGTTTTCGACCACCGCCTCCAAATAACCGCCGTTTCTAAAAGCCACTACCGGCGTTCCGTAAACCTGGGGCTCCACAGCTGTCATCCCGAAATCCGAGTCTTTCTCCAAAGCCAAAAATCCTTTTGCCTCAGCTAATAACTTTGCTTTTTCCTGCTCGCTCACCTCCCCTAAATATTCCACGTGCTTTCCTGTAATTTTCCTGACAATTTCATTCCCGCCTCGCCCTATCGGCTTCCCGGCTACTTTTAACTTAAACTTAAACTGTTTTGCCGCTTCCACCGCCAATTCAATATTTTTGGAGCCAATTATTCTTGACACAATCACAAAATAGTCATCTTGCCTCTTTTTTTCCCCCCTCGGTTCCCCCCTTAAATTAAGGGGGGATGACAGGGGGGTTACTGAAACCTCTATAGGCGGATAAACGACCGCCGCTTCCCTCCTCCAAAACTTTCTGATCCTGTTTCTCACATTTCTAGAGTTGGCAATCACCAAATCCGGCCTTTGGGCCAGCTTGAAATCCGCCATTCGCAAAATATGGTTAGCTACTTCGGACACCGGCCGCCAATACCATTTGTACCGCTCCTTTGTCGCCGTGTCATATCCATACAAAAACCTCGGTGGTGTATGGCAATAAGTCACCAGTTTCGTCTTGGATCCGATTTTTACCGCATTGGGAAAATACCCGCCGGTAGCCGAAACCACCACCAAATCATAATCACTCAAATCAAACGCCGCAAAAAACAGCGGCGATAATATTGTATAGTGGCTAATAAGTTTCGGCAAAAACGGCAGCCACTTCCCCCAACTTTCCCTGATTTCCCACTTTTCCAATACTTGTGTATATCTACCCCAAAATCGGGGAAATTTATTTGCCGTATACACCGGAGCTTCCGGCCAAATTTCCTTAAGGGCCATCAACACCGCCTCCGCCCCTCCCGGCTCCTTCAGATAATCATGTACCAGAGCAACCTTCACATTCGCTATTTTAGCGGCAATATCCTTTTTACTCTAGTCCTTGTCCCTGGAATCTCCGCTTCTTTATCCCCCTCCAAATCCTGGGAATCATAAACCCGGCCATTCACCACTACTTGCTCCAACCGGGCAGCCCCTTTAATTGTTTGCAGCCAGTAAGCTTCACAGATTTCCCTTCCCCCGGACACGCTTGTCATTTGCATCCATCTGGGGATCTAAATAATCCCTCTACGTTCATACTCCCTCCCCGTCTCTTAGTGAAGTGTAAGTCACCCGAAGGATCAACTTCCAATTCTTGTTGCCAACCCGAATCTGTTCCCTTAATCTTCAGCTCGACGGATACCCCCCCAAACTCACCCAGGCGTTGACCGGCCAAATCAAGTATTCCCGCATCCTCTCCTCCCCATCTATAGATGTTGACTTTTCCCTTCCCGCCAGCCATGGCCTCACTAACCGCCCGGCGTACCCTTTGAAATCTTGGCCACAAACCTGTTTCTTTATCTACCATATTGATTATTCAAATAACTTCTGTTGATTATCATCAACTTGATCCTCCCCTCCGATTCGTTTAATTAAACTCTTATACCCTAACTCCTTCAAAACGTCCAGAATTTTCTCCTGGCTCGGTATCTGCGCCCTCTCCCACTCCAAACTCACCGGCACATCCGTCCTAATCTTCGCTAACCCCCGGGACAACCTTCCCCCTTCATACCCGTCAGCCAGTTTTTTCCTGACAGTTTCTTTGATATTTTCTAAGTTTTCATAAATATTTTCAAAATTAGTGTAATTAGAAATTAGGTCAATTGCGCCCCTTGGCCCAACTCCCGTCACTCCCGGATAATTGTCACTTGAATCCCCCACCAAGGCTTTATAGTCCACCACCTGATCAGGATTTACCCCCAGCTTCTCTATCACCTTTTGTTCATCAATTATTATCCCGTCCGATAACCCCTTTTGCGGCATATACAATTTCACCTGTTTGTTCACCAGCTGCATCAAATCCCGATCGCCAGTGATAATAACCACTTCATTATTCCCTATACCCCCCTCTTCTCTCCCCCCTAATTTAGGGGGGAGTCGGTGGGGGGTATGTGATCTGCTTGTAACCTGGGGTTTGGGATTTATAGCTTGAAGCGACAACGTCCCTATTACATCATCCGCCTCAAACCCCGGCACCGCAAAAACCGGCACTCCCATCTTCTCAAACACCACTTTCAGTTTCTCCACCTGTCCCCAGATATCCTCCGACACCTGCCTGTCTTTTTCCCGTGTCACCTGATACCCGACATACATGGTGTGCCGAAAAGTGGGTTCCGGACAGTCAAACACCACCGCCAGGTGGGTCGGTTCCAGTTCATCATTAGCCTTAAGCAACATGGACAAAAAACCGTACACCCCAGCAGTTGCCTCCCCGCTTCTGTTTCTCCAATCCGGCAGAGCGTAATACGCCCGGTGCAGTACCGCATTCCCGTCAACTAACAACAATCTATTCCGCATCTTCACGATATTTTACTAAATTGCGGAGTTGATTCTCCCCCTTTTTGATGACCGATAGGGAAATAACTTATCGTAGAATCCCGCCATTATTCGTGTCCCTACCATTACCACCAAGGCTCCGATCCTATCCCCCATCCCGAAATCCAGCCCCTCCGGACAGTCCGAAAAAAGAAAATCCTTGAAAACACGCTTGACTCGCGGACCCCTAACCTGCCCGACCAACTCCCGGTAATCAGGATATGCCCTAATCATCTGTTTCGTAATTCCCAGATACATCAATCTCTGTCTCACCAGATCTAGTAATGTCTCAGGCACTCGATTAAATACCACTGCCTCACAAGGATCAATTATTCCATAGCCTCCAGCTAGCTTCATCGCCTCCTGCACCATAAACAAATCCACCGAAGCCAAATCTGGAAACTCCCCCATGACTTCTGGGTCAAATGCACACAACCGATCAATTAACACCTCACGGGAATAATAATCTAATTTTGAGATAACAAACGCTACCTTCTCACCCCAACCTGCATTTTTGCTTCTGTAAGTTGGGATTGCCCTCGGAACCACTCCAATCGCTCCCAACTCCGGATGCAAGCATGCCGCTGCCGCCAAAACCGCCAAGGCTCCCATTCCTGGAAAACTGTCATCCTGTAACTCTATCACCACCTGCTTCCGACCCCCCGTAGGTACCCTAGCCACCATCGTATTCAAAGCTTGAGGTTGCCCCGCCTCAGATGTCTCAATCAACTCCGTCTCTACCTTACCGGGCTTTTTTATGCGATTCAAAGCCCTTTGTGCTTCAACCGCTGTATTATCCCCACAAGCATTAGCACATACCATTACCCTCAACAATACCTCCCCAGGCAACCATTGCCTACCCAAATTTGCAATTACTCCACCGACCCTCCTCTCACTGTTATGAGCCGGAATAAGAACATTAATCTCAACTTTCCTCGTAAGTACAGCCGTATCGACCCCAGATAAAAACTTCACTTCGGAACACTGCCCCCTCATTTACTAATTATATCACACTATAGGGTTTATTCAAGCTTTCATTATCTTCTCAAACTCATCCCCGTCCATCGTCTCAATTACTAATAGCCTCTTGGACACCTCATCCAGTTTTTTTCTGTATTTCTTTAGTATTTTGACAGCCGTTTCATATCCTTCATCCACGATTCGCTTCACTTCCGCGTCGATCTTTGCCTGCATATCAGGCGATATTGCCGGCTGCTCAAAATATGCCCGTCCCCAGTCGACTGCATCCTGCATCGGTCCGTAATTAACCGGCCCCAATTCGCTCATCCCATACTCCGTCACCATATCCCGGGCCACTTTGGTCACCTTATCAATATCATTAGCCGCCCCCGTCGTTACTTCGGAAAACACCATTTCTTCCGCCGCCCGGCCTCCCAGCATCGTCGCAATTTGCGCTACCAGCCTCTTCTTCGTCTCATGCACTCGGTCAGCAGTCGGTGGAATCAGCGTATGCCCCAAAGTCATCCCCCGGGACACGATGGAAATCCGGTGCACTGGGTCCATCCCCGGTTGCGCCCAGGTTACAATTGCATGACCCACTTCGTGATACGCCGTCATTTTCCTGTCTTCCTCACTCTGCAGCCGCTTTTTTTGCGGCCCCAGTTTCACTTTTGTCGCCGCCTCTTCAATGTCTTTCATGGTTATTGTCTTCCGGTTCTCCCGGGCCACTCCGATAGCCGCCTCGTTCAGCATATTCTCCAGATCTGCCCCGGAAAAACCCACCGTCCGCCGGGCCGCCGCCTCCCAGTTCACTTTCGCTTCAAACGGTTTATTCCGGGCATAAATCGCCAAAATCGCTTTCCGTCCCTCAATGTCCGGCATATCCACCACAATTCTCCGGTCAAACCGTCCTGGGCGTAAAAGCGCCGGGTCCAGCAGATCCCCCCTGTTTGTAGCCGCCAGCACCACGCAATTATCGTTAGGCGTAAACCCGTCCATCTCCACCAAAATCTGGTTTAGAGTTTGTTCCCTCTCATCGTGTCCCCCCATCAGCCCATGTCCCCTCTGTCTCCCGATGGCATCGATTTCGTCTATAAATATTATCGAAGGCGCGGTTTTTTTAGCCGTCGCAAACAAATCCCGCACCCGGGCACTGCCTACTCCTACCAGCATCTCCATAAATTCCGAACCTGCCATGGAATAAAACGGTACCCCGGCCTCCCCCGCCACTGCTCGCGCCAAAAGTGTATTGTGATTCACAAATCCATTTCCCAAAAAGCTGTGTGTTTTGGGTACGGTGAAATCATAAACCACGCTCCTTTCTTCGGTCTTATCCACCACTTTTGAAAAAAACAACTTAGCCTCAAGCAAATTCCTCAAATACTCCAAGCCGGGTAACTCCATTTTCATCTGGCTAGAACACTCCACAAAATCCTCCAGAGTCTGTCTGGAAACCCTGTTTCTATTTCTCACTTTATCAACCGTCTTAGATAGCTTTTCATTACTCAGCCTACGAGCAGAAATCATCCGCCACACTTCTTCCACCATTCCTCCAACTCCAGGAATTACATCAATATTAGTATTTACTCGCGCCATCTTTATCACATGCCCCTCTAGAAGTTTTTGTTTTCTGGTCAGCCCGAATCCAATTAATCTACTAAATTCTACAAACGGAGCTCCGGTTATTGTCAAACGATAAACAGATCGGTGATAGCCATTTTTAGGTTTTCCTTTTACGTTCAAATAAGCCACCACCCCCATATTTAATAACATCATTTGTATCTGCTTAGCCATCTTTTCACTAACCGTTGAATACTCTATTGTGGCTCTGCTCTTTTCCACACTAGCATCAGTATCAAATAGCCCTCTTAAAAACATCACCTGAATTTCCCTCGGTGCTTGCAAAATCGTCACCGGGACACTCTTATCAAAAGATAAAAGATAAGACATTCCCATCTCGTAAAGAAATCGTTTGAATTGCCAACTTGACACCAAGTATGACTGCTCTCTCACTGTAATCATATTTTGCGGATATCTTACCCTCACATAATTTTCAAAAAATGAAACTATCTCCGGATCGACATTGGTCAATCCAACCCTACTAGCATGGCTCATATTTCCATCTCCCGTTAGTAGTCCCATCAAATAAGCTGTTTCTGCATCCACCATCTGTAAATCCCCAAACATCCCTCTGCCAAATTGCAACACCGCATAATCCCCCCGTCTTATATCCCGTAACTTTCTAAAGCGCAGTCTCCCATCACCTGCCATCACCACTATTGGATGCTCCGGAGTTCCCTCAAGATTAAATCCCTGTGCCAGCCGTATTTTGATAGTCTCCTGGTCACCCAGATTGTACCAATGAGAAGCATACTCATTCTTAGAGAAAACTTTGTCTGTATCAAAACTCGCTAGTCCCGCCCCATAGACCTGATGTGATAAAGAATCGACATAATAGTAATGTGGCACTTCTTTTATTTCCATCAATCCCTTATTAGTCCAGATCATCGTTTCACCAGTCACACACTTCCCCACCCCCGAAGGCCCCACCAGCAAAGCCCCCTTGGGTGTCCGGGCTCCTACCGCCCGGTACTTGCCGGGGTTTTTCAAAAAGTCCACTACTTCCTCCAGCTCCTTTTTGGCTTCATCTACTCCCGCCACATCCGAAAATTTCACCGACTGCTTGCCTTTATCAAACAGTTTCGCCTTGCTCTGCCCGAATGAAAAAATCGAATCCTGCGCCCCTCGTGCCTGCCTGAACATATACAGCAAAACCAAAAGCACCACTCCCGTCCCGATAATACTAGGCAAAACTGCGGCTAGAAGTTGACCCAGGGTCTCGTCTTTTATCTCATACTGCACCGCCTCGGGCTGGATTTTCGACCGTTCCAATATCTCTGTAAAACTTTCCCCCGGTTCTTTCCGGGAATAAAACACATCCTTGTTGTCTTTGTATTTCAGGCTCAACCGCTCCGAAAACACCTCCACTTTCTCTACTTTGCCGTCTTTGATATCAGACAGCGCTTGCGACAACTGCACTTCCTGGCTGGCTTGCTTACCGCTGTTCCATAGTTCCAGAAGCGACATCAGCATCAGAATCACCACCAATACCCACAGCACTTTCTGAAAGTCAAAACTCATCTGCACCAAAATCCCCCGCACTGGCAGCTTCTTCTTTACCCCATTCTTCTTCTCTTCTTTTTTCTCACCCGGGACCGGACTTGGATTTTGACTTGGCTTACTACTCGCCATAACCGCCAAATTCTACTCCTATTTTCCCTTCTTGTCAGCCTTCTCCCCCCAATCCTAATATTTCTGCCCTCATCCTCTTGACAATCCCACCTTCATGTTATAACGTTGTAATAACATGAACATCCAAACTGTATTTCAAGCTGGGAACAGCAAAGTAGTCTCCATTCCCCCTAAACTTCTTTCCGATCTCAAAATTCACACAGGGGACAAGGTTACCGTTGAAAAAACTTCAGACGACACCATCATTATTAAAAAAGCCGCCCCAAAAACAAAGGCCGTCAAATCCCAAGCGGATTTCGAAAAGTGGTTCAAAACCTTTATTGATGAAAACGGAGAAATTTTAGATGAACTGGCAGACCGTTGACATCGAGGAAGTTTACAAAATCCACGAACGAATAATCACCCGCGCCGGAACAAAAGCTTCAGTTCGCGACTTCGCTCTACTTCATTCCGCCGTCGAAAGACCAAAAGCCACATTCTCCGGCAAAGACCTCTACCCCACGGTTTTTCTCAAAGCCGCCTCACTTCTCCAATCACTTTGTCTTAACCACCCATTTACCGATGGCAACAAACGCACTGCTTGGGCCACCACCCACAAATTCCTTTGGGACAACCGCTATCACCTGAAAACTACCAAATCTCAGGCCGTTGAATTTATGCTTCTGGTAGACAACCAAAAACCGGACATTAAATTCATCGCCTCCTGGCTTAAATCCCATTGTACCCTCTCTAACTAATCAACAACCCCATCTTCTTCTTAACCTCTGCCACAGTTTCCGCCGCCACTGCTCTCGCTCTCTTTGCCCCCTCTTCAATCACTCGGATCACATAATTCTCTTCTCTATCTCTTCTCTCTATTTCATTTCTCTTCTCTTGAATCGGCTTGATTTCCTCGTAAATCGCCCGCGCCAGCTCCTCCTTCATCTCCACATAGCGGAGTTTCCCCCGGCCGTACATCCCCGCGTAATATTCCAGCCGGTTCGGGACAAATAACTCTACAAATTTAAAGAGGTTAGCCACAGGTCCTGTTTTTGGAACCTCTCCCGGCCCCCCAGCATCCGTCGGCGCTTTAGCCAGTTTCCCCATGATCATCTGCAAATCATCCGTCAGCGAAATATAAGACCCCTCCACCGACTTACTCATCTTTCCCTCTCCCAACAAGCTAGGCACATATTCACCCTTGGTGGCAAACCTCTGCGGCTCGGGAAAATCCGTCCCGTAATCCGCATTCATCCTCCGGGCAATCTCCCGCGCCACCTCCAAATGCGGCTCCTGGTCCACTCCCACCGGTACTAATTCCGCTTTGTAAATCAAAATATCTGCGGCCATGAGAATCGGATAATTTAATAGAGCCACTGTATTATGCTCGGGAAATTGTTTTACCTTTTCTTTGTAAGTCGGTAGATGGCTCATCTTGGCAATAGTAGTCACCGTCGATAGTAAATATGCCAGCTCGATATGTTCCGGCACCAGCGATTGTACTGTTAAAACGGACTTGTCCGGATCCAGTCCGATCGCCAGATAATCCAGCAGTACTTCCCGGATGCTTTGCTGGTAAGTGCTCCTATCATACGGAGTAGTAATTCCGTGCAAGTCCACCACCATATAGGTCGTCTCATAATCGGGATTATTTTGTAATTCCAGCATACCCTTGGCCGATCCCAAGTAGTTACCCAGATGCAATCTCCCCGTCGGCCTCATCCCGGCAAATATCCTTTTCTTCTCACCTTGCTTAACCTTTGTGATCATCTGCACTTTCAAATCATCTTCTCTTACCTCCGAGGTTTCCAAATTACCTTTTTTACCTCCTGCCAATTCCATAACTAAATTACCTGCCTTAGTTACTGCCTTTTTAGTATCTTCGATATCTATTCCCTCAACCACATCTCCCAAAATCACAATATTTTTAGTTCTTTTAGTAATGTTTGGATATATCGAATCCTGAAAAGGAAACAAGTTTAGAATTTTTTCCTCATCCGAAATTACCAATAATCCTGCAGGCAAATATTCAATATCCCCACCTAGCGACCTAAACTCCTCACCTGGTTTAGAATATCTCATCATCATATCTCCTTTTATTTGATCCAAATCAAATACCCCCAAAGGAATAAAGGACTCCAGTGCTACCAAGTTAACAATATCCACAATATTATTCACCCGGGGAAACTTTCCTCTTTTCTCAAACCTCCTATAAAGATTCTCTACCGAAGGAAAATCCTTTTTATTTCTTGAACTTAAACTTTCACAAAACCTATTAAACGCCTTAAACACTGGGTTTTCAAAAAAAGTGTCGTTACCCATCTTTGCTACTAATGGAGCTGTCCTTTCATTCGTCAAAACTTCATCCTTATTTACCCGAATGTTATTAACAACCAAAATTACCACATCCAAATCCAGAAACTTTTTTTTAACTTGTTTGGCAATAAATATCTTCATATTTTCCCGTTCAGTTGCATCTACCTCTATTACCCCTGGAATTTTTTTCAAGTCCTCAGTTTTGTATTTTACTGTTACTGTAAAACTCCCAGAACCCCCGTTTAAAAATTCCCTCTCAAACACACTTTTATCCAGCAGTGTCAGCAGTCCGGGGTTGTAAACCCGCGCCGCTCCTACCGGCACCCCCGTCGACCCCTCAAATTCTTCCGCATTAGCCATCCTCAGACTGGTCGCCCCCAGCACCTTTTTCAGCTTAGCGGAATCAAGCCTCACATCTCCCCTTTTTACCAAAGCTATAAATTTATCTCCCGCCTTCATAATCAAAGTCGGGCAACTCCCCGATAAATCGTCACCAAAATAAGCTTGCACATCCGTTGCCTCCTTCAGCTCCGGATGTTCCAAAACCTCGTGTCTTATGCCCAACTTATTCAACCCTATTAAGTAGTCTGTTATATCACTCATAGTTATCTACTATCCTAATATAAGGCGTAACCGGGTATTTGTCTGCTGCCACATTATAATATTTTGCTACTTCCGGCGCCGTCGCATCCACAACTGCCACCCCTCGTTTCCTGCAAGCTGCCCCCAGCGCGATATATCTCCGTAAATCCGCTTCGACCCTATCAATCATGAAATTATGGAACCGCCTGTAACGAGATCCATCTTTTTCGATCAGTCCTCTTTTTTTACTTCTCTCAAACATTGTCTGGTACAAAGTACTCCGACTGGCCCCAATGCTAGTTTTCGTCGTTCCTCCCACTTGCGTCATTTGCGTTCTTCCAAATTCTTCGTCCTCAATCTCGACAAAGCTTTCCATTAACCCCACTGTCATCAGACCTAGCCCTCTCTCTTGTACATCTCTCTCAATTTTTCGTCTAGTCCCCTCCGCCCGTAATCTAATCTGTCTCTCATTCAGCCCAGACATCAGCTGGTAAATTTCATCTTTCGCTTCTACGTCTGAAACCAGCATTTCAAAACCCGCCACAGTTCCCCCCGCCTCTGAAACTGCCCCAAGCAATATTGGGGCTTTGCTTATCAACGTCTTAGAATTTCCGCTCAATCCATCCCCGATTTCCTCAAAAGTATAGGTCTTCTTTCCCCCCTTTTGCCTATAAGAGTAATCAAGGCAAGTAGGTATTACACATCTTAAGCCGGTTACTAACATATTAGCTAGCGCCCCCATTTCGTTTGCGGCCACAGGAAGTAAAATGTCTCTCTCTTCCAATCCTAACCTGTACAGTCTCTTTAGTATTTCTATTCCTTTGTCGATATTCACAGTTACCCCCCCCGAATTTGATCGATAAGCCATGTGGGAACGGACTTTCCTTTCCTTGGGACCAAAATCGGCAGCCATCCGCTTTCTTTCATTCTTTTCCGCTTCAATCGCATTCATATTAATAACTCCCTTTTAGATAAATAGCTGGTGTTTTTTTCTTTTTAAGCAGGTTGTAACAGCCAGAAAGGACCTCGGAATCAGCGCACAAGATGATCCCGTCCGAAATTTTAGAACAGTGCCCGAAACTCGCGTACATCGCGGCCTCCCGGATTGACCTCTCATAAGATTGCTCATTAGCTAATCCAAACCAAAACCGGTGCAAGGGCAAACGCACCTCCCGCACTCCTCTCAACAGCCCGGAACTTGCATCCGACTTTTTAGCAATCTCCTCAATTTTTCCGTAAAAGTCGTATCCTTCTTCCTCAAAAAATTTTCCCATCAACTCGCACCTAGAATTTAGCAGTTTCCTTCTTTTCAAGTCTCGGTTAATCTCTCTGCAAGTCTTCCTGCACCTCCGTATAAACTCATCCTTGGTAATTCTTAGTTTATTAAGAATTACCTTATCAGTCCCTTCCACATCCGCCACCAGTAACAGATGCCTATATTCGACTTTAAGTTCCTCCAAACGCCTCAAAAGACCATTAGTTTGGGTAATTAACTTCTCATACACAATTCCTTTTCCCTCCCCCAACCCGTCAAAATCGTGCACTCTTTCCGATTGGCCAAAGAGGTTCTTAATTTCCTCAAAATGATAGTCGGGACAAACCGGAGAATAAATCACCACGCCATCTTCAACCACCAAATCTTTCTGGCCCAACAAAACCAGATTAGAAAACTCTCTCAAATCTACTTTTATTTTTTTTGCCATATAAAAAGGCCCTCGCAAATAACCGATTACGTTAAATCAGTTACTCACAAGGGCCCTGAGCGTAGTCGAAGGGCTTTGCCACCTTGCTTCGTCGCCTCATAAAAAATCCCGGCGACACCCGGGACATCATGAGAAAACCTCATTCATGATGCACTCCGCTTTCGCGACATGCATTGCTGTCTTTTACGGTTTCGCCTCCGTCACATACTTTTGTGCCGCTCACCCGTTCCAACCCTCGGGGTCATCGCGTTTGCAAATTGTAATCCCATTATAGCACCTCAAAACATCCAGGTCAAAAAAACCAGCGATTGCACTTGGTCACCCTTATCTTGGTGACTCCCCCGAATCTACCACTAAGCGACTATTTATCTCCCCCGCCAGCTGCGGCCCTTCAAATATCATCCCCGTAATCAACTGCACCAAATCCGCCCCGGCCGCAAACTTAAGCTTGACATCCTCGGCACTAAATACTCCTCCGCAGCCAATAATGGCAATTCCCTTACCAAACTTCTCCCGGGTTCTCCTAATTAAATTATTTGCCCCCTCTTCCGTCGGTTTCCCGCTGAAATTTCCCCTCATCCCCGCCCACCGCTTCATCTCTTCCCGGTCAAAAACCGGATTATTCCTATTTTTAGCCAGATTAGCGATAATAAAGCCTCTTACTCCCAGCTTTAAAGCTTCCCTCACCAACCCATCGCTTTCCCCTTCTTCAATTTCATTCGGCATTTTCACAAAAATCGGCTGTTTTATTTTCAGTCCGGCAACTTGTTTAACCAAATTAGAAAAATTGGCCGGAGTGGTAAAAGATTCCGCCATCACCGCATTCGGGCAGCTGATATTCAATTCAAAGTATTTTACATACGCCTTGTTTTTAAACACTTCAAACGTAAACAAGTAATCCTCTATCGCCTTATTTATCGTATTCACTTCCGGCAAATTCGAACTACCTACACTGATCCCTACCACGTGCCCGTCAAGCCGCTTCCTGTCAAGCCTCTCCATTACGCGCTGTGCCCCTTCGGACATAAACCCTTTATTCACAAATAGTGACCGTGATTTTGGTAATCTGCCCAACCTTGGTTTGAGATTTCCCGAATACGGCTTGGCTGTCACCGTCCCCACAGTATTAAACCCGAATCCCACATGACCTATCACTTTCGCCAGATGTCCGTCCCAATCAAAACCCGCCGCCAGCCCGATTGGATTGGGAAAGTCTACTCCCAGCACTTGCTTGTGTAACCGATCGGATTTAAAAGCCAACAGTTTTTCCAGTACCCATTCACAATTTTCCAGTCCCTCGCCTATCCCGGTTATCCGGTTATGAACAGTCTCGGCATCAATTGCAAATAACACCGGCTTCACTACCCCCCGATACAATCCACCAATTAACTGGAACTTATTCATATTAATTTTCCAATTATATCCCAATACCACCCATTCCCCTCTCTTAAATTAAGAGAGGGGAATATAAGGGGTGAGTTATTAACAGCCATGGATTATAATAAGATTCGTGAGTTTATCCAAAGACCAAATAAAAACAAATATCACCGAGTTTCTAAAAAATCACGGTATCCTTACTCTGGCTACTGTCTCCGGTTTCCAGCCTTGGGTAGCCACAGTTTATTACGCCGTCGACGATCGGATGAATTTAATTATTTTGACGGACCCCGCTTCCCGTCATGGCCGGGAAATGGCCAAAAACTCCCGGGTGGCATTTAGTATATTCGATTCCGGCCAACCCAATGCCGCCGCAGTCAAAATCGGCCTCCAGGGTACCGGTATCATCTCTCCCATCAAAGGCGTCGTGGCCAATACCAAAGCTTTACTGGCCTGGCATCGAACCAATCCGGGAAAAGAAAAAGATATCACTATCAAAGACGTGATCAAAACCATCACCGATTGCCGTATGTATCAGATTACTCCCAAATATCTCAAACACTTCAATAAAGCCCTGTACTCCAAAGAAAAATATGGCACCATTAGCCTCTAAAATCGGCCAAGCTATAGCCAACTTTTAATCTCTCCTCATATTTCAGCTCTCCCCATTCTTCTTAATCTTCGCACCAGCTGCCCAGGAGACATTATCCGAATTCCTTTTATCTTACCCTGTATTACCAACAGATGCTTTTTATCCAACGTCACCAAGGTCTCACACTTCTCCTCATCATAACTGGCCAACACATGCGCATCACCCCTATCCGTAACCTTTCCGTAATATTTTTTAACCATGTATTCCCCGGGTGGATTTGCTATCCCCCTAAAAATATTGATTAATTCCTTTTCCACCTGCCACTGCTCCCTTCCGACTTTGGCAGCGTGTCGCACAGCCTCTTCAAATATTAATTCAGAAATCACTCCGGAAATCATGCCTTTTTTTACCCAAGTCAACAAAGTACCCGATGCACCGGAAGGTGAATACAACCCCGCCAAAACCACCGACGCGTTAAACAAGACTTTCAGTTTCTTCTTCATCCTGTTTTAAAAACTCGTCCACCTCACTATTTGTATACCTACGTACGGGATAGCTCAAGATAGTTACGGGCTCCAAAACCAGTTTTCCCCCCAGCTTGCTCACTCGCACGAATCTATCCTGGCCAAAGTTTTCATCCCTGAATTTACTGGGTATAGTCAGTACCCCACGGGACTGTATCTTTATAATCTCCCCCTTATCCACAATCTGGTTCATTGTTTGCAGTATAACAGAAATACCGTATTCCTGTCAATTGTTACTACCCACTGAATTCATTAATCTCCCCTCATATTTTAGCTCTCCCCTATCCTTATACCCCCGTACCCACACCACCCCCTGCTTCACCAGTTCCTCTTGTACCAATTTTCCCTTTTTACACCCTTCGGGATTTTCGGTCAGTCCCTCCCGCGAACGGTTGAAGGTCAAATGCATATAGTCAGCCGGCAAAAACTTCGGCCCCTGCCCTGAGCCGGCCGAAGGGTCGCACTTATACCACACCCAGGCCAGCACCCGCCCGTATTTGTCATCCTGATACCTGTCATATTCCAGCCACACCCGTTTATCCCCCACCAGCTCCCTTAGTACCATTCCCGCTTGTTCCGTCCCCTCATCTCCTCTATTGGGTGCATCCACCCCTAGAAGTCTTACCCTAATTCCGCTCTGCAGTTGGAAAGTGTCGTCATCTTCTATCTCCCGCACCACTCCTGTTTCTGGAAACACCTGTTTGTTGGCATAAATATCCGGACCTAATTTTTTCCACCCTGCCCACCCCAAAGCCGCCGCCAACAATAACCCCGGTATCAGCACCTCCTTCACCCCGATTTTCCTAAAGCCTCTAGCACTTATTCTTTTCGGCCCTTCTTTTCTCCCCTCCATCACCTTCAAGTATCCCCCATCCCCGGCCTGCCATCAAGAACTTGCTTATCACTCCCCCGCACCCGTCTAGCCAATGCCGGTAACAAAAATCTCATTCCTACCACCCCCGCGGCCGCCACTCCCCAGGCCAAATCATTTCCAAATTCGTAGTTCGGCGGTGGATCATGAAACACGTCCCAAATTTCCGCTGCCAAATTAGCCAGTACCGCCAACCCCACTACCAATATCGGTACAACCACATCTGCCGCCCTAATCCACCTGTCCGATTTAACGTCAGCCATTATCGATCTTGCTGCATAGTGCCAAAGAAACAGAGGGAGAATAGCAATCCATAACGAGTCTGGGACATTACCAAAATGGCTTTCAATCGCCGGGCTCACCCGATCAAACAGATGCGGTTTAATATTATTTACTCCATCTATAACTTTCGTGCCTATAGTCCCAAACACCAATAACGTGTCCGCCGCTACGTCCCAATTCGTCCACCGTTTTTCCATACCGGCATTATAATATTCATTCACCCCTCATCCGCAACCGCACTCGCTCTCTCTCAATACAGCACATCCAATTCCACTCTTCTGGCTAAATCCTTCATTCCCCTATCTATATCCACTTAAAAACTTCGGCCCGACTAATCCCGACTTTGTTCTCAACAATTCCTCTACCCCTTGTGCCATTCCCCCCGCATTTTACTCCACATCCAGTATTACCCGATTACTCCCACCAGCTTCAAGAAAGTGATATAATAAGCACGTTCTTTAAAAGACATGCGGGGTAGTGTAAAGCCGCACGGAAGGCTCATAATCTTCCAGACCGGGTGCGATTCCCGGCCCCGCAACCGAGGATATCAAGGAAAAAGAGACCCCGCATTTTGCGGGGTTTTTCTTTTGCTCTTTTTCCTCCATCCTCGTGGGGCTGGAACGAAGTGAGTTTGATAGCCCCAACGTTCTATACTCAAATTAATGCACTATCTCTACATTCTCCAATCACAGAAAGATGGCGATTTTTACACAGGAACAACCTCTGACCTGAAAAGAAGACTGAAAGAACACAATGCCGGCAATAATTTCTCAACTGCTCCCCGCAGACCATTCAGGTTAATTTACTACGAAGCCTATTTACTCAAGCAAGACGCCGAATCTCGAGAAAAATATCTTAAGACTTCTATGGGAAGGCGCATCATACGGAAGCAATTAGCTCACTTTCTGCAGTCACAAACCCCCAAGCCTAAAATGGGGTCGGAACGAGCGAAGCGAACCCTATAGATCCATTGAAAACCCGATAACCTTTAATATACTATGAATGCATGACGGTCAGCCAAAAGAAATTATCAATTTTCTTCATAATCTTTGTAATATTCCTGGTTGTACCTTTTGTGACTATGAATGTGATTACGTCTTATCTTCACGCACATTACGCAGGCACACAAACGTCATTAGGCTATTTTTTTGATGACCCACATGCGCAGGGAATATACTTCTATGTTGCTATGATTCTGTATTATTATATTTTGCCTGTGCCATTTATTATCCCGGTTATCTTAGCGGGTCTGTTTAGCTTACTAATATTTAAGCTATTAAAGCTCTAGCTGACAGCAAATCTGGGTACAAGGGGCGCAGCGGCCCAGCACAAGCTATAGTCTCTTCATGTACTTCGTCTACATCCTCCTCTGTTTCGACAGCAGCTTATATACTGGCTCTTCTACAGATCCCCAACAAAGATTTATCAATCATAAAAACGGCAAGGGAGGAGCATATACCCGCTCCCGCAAACCAATCAAAATAATTTATCTCGAAAAACTTCCCGACAAATCCTCAGCTCTCAGGCGCGAGGCTCAAATCAAAAGTTGGAGTAGAAAAAAGAAGATCACCACTCTAAAACTTCGCGTCTGATTTTTATCAGTGTAGAATCGCGATATGGCAGGAGAAAGTTACCGGGCCACTTGTGCCCTCGGGTGAGGAAATAAGTTATGATTTTCTTACTAGTAACGGAATTTATCCAGCCGCAAGCAAGACTTATGTGGTGGAAGAAACCTAAATTACGTTCTATCCACATCAGGTGGCGAATACGGCGCTTCCAGCTCACTAATTTTGCCACTCTTATACAATCTCTCCATTTCTTTTTGCTCTCTCTCATTTTCAGGTGACAAATACTCATTTACTTTTTCCCCTATTATCATCTCCGGCGTAACATATACGTCTTTTCCTCCATCCGTTCTATATCTATATACGATTCCCCCGCTATTAATTTCCGAGTGTCCTAGTATTCCTGCTTGAACCTTATTACCTGGCGAAATGGTCATCCAGCAGATTATATACTAAAACGCTTTTCTCAAGTGTTCGAACTGCCTAGAATAATGTTAAAATTAGCTTCAGCCACGGCTACGTAGCTCAGTGGTTAGAGCACACGCTTCATAAGCAAAGAAAATCACGACTCTAAAACTTCATGTTTGATTTTGCGGAAGCTAGTTTGGCATAATTAGGCGATGTTTAAGCGAGTATCCTTAAAATTTACGCAAATTTTTGACCAGTTAGTAGAGGAAGCAAACTCCATAGTCATAACAGCTCACACCTCTCCTGATGACGATTCAGTCGCCTCCGTTTTGGGAGTTTATGCCTATATGAAGAGGATATTCCCCAGCAAGAAAACGAGAATTATCTACTCGGGGGATAAAGTCAGAAGGTACAGCGTGTTCAAGAATTACGACTTGATTGAGTTCGTCCCAGATATGACCGACCACTTGGGAAACGCAGATTTACTAATCATGTTAGACGGCTCCCAGTACTCGAGATTTACCCAAAAGCCGGAAGTTCTGAGAGAGTTTAAGGGAAAAACTGTCTGCATAGACCACCACTCCTCTCCAATCGACAAGTTTACACTAACCCTGGTTGACCCAACCTCCCCTTCAAACGCCGAGATTATTTACAGATGTTTCTTCAGAGATTCTATCGAGCAAAAGGAAATTGAAATTATTCTTCTAGGTATTCTCGGAGACACCGGAGTTTTTGGGTATCTAAAACCCAACCAGTTAGGGACATTCGACACTGCCAAAAGACTTCTCAAGCAAGGCGGGATAGAGATTCAGGAGTTTTTATCCCGGTACAGCACCATCCAAGAAAAGGCGTTCGAAATTGTCAGAGAGTTGATTAAAAACACCAAAAATACAAAAGTGGACGGCTGGCCGCCCCATACTTTTACTTTCATAACCCGTGAATGGTTTGAGACGGGAAAATATACCGATGCCGAAACCAGCGAGGCAACTCATCTCTATATGACCACGTTTCTAAGAACTCTCGAGGGTCACGGGTGGGGATTCGTTGTTAGTCCGGAGACGGATGGAACTTGTGGTATCTCGTTAAGGTCTCTGCCGGGCAGCGTAAACGTTCGGGACATGATGGAAAAAATGCAGTTAGGGGGAGGCCATGATCGGGCAGCCGGGGGTACCTTCAAACCCTCAAATCCGGGTGAAAGGGTCAAAGTAGAAGACTGCATTGCCAAAGTTGTGAAGTGGATGGAGAAAAACCAGGCCATCTTGTCATAGTAATTATGACCAGAGCAAAGTCAAACCACAAGACCCAAACCAGCTTCCAATTCAGGTTTTTTGTTAAAATACCCTCAAGCCAGGGTAGCTCAATGGCAGAGCAAAGTCTTCATAAGGCTGAGGTTGTGGGTCCGACTCCCACCCCTGGCACCTAAATCCTCACATACAGCTTCCACCACTTCTTCCAATTAGGAATATTCTGCTCCTGGGCACCCAGCTCTGTCTCCCGGGAACTTTCCTGCTCCGGCAGTACCAGGATGGTTTCACCCGGCCTGCCGTACCCCAGCCTTTCTCTGGCCTCCTTTTCCACCCACTCAGGCGACTTCACTTCCAAAAGCTGCTTCTGCAGCCGCTCACTCTCAGCCGTAGCTTCCACCAGGTTCCTGCGCGCCTCCTTAACACTATCCCCCGTTCTCCATAATCTATACACATTCAGGCCGGTCCTGACAGCCATTACCATGCCTAAAATCGCTATTACCAACGGTTTCCACTTCATCTTCTTCATACTTCAAATTTACCACACCCCCGCCCCCCCCTTTACTTTATTGATTTTCCAGGTAAAATTGACCTGTAGTCCTGCACTATGGGATATACAATATGACCGATTTACCCCAGCCGGTGAGTTTCACTGCCGCTTTGGAGAAGTTCCTCGACCACCTCCGATCCCAGAAACGTTCTTCGGCTACCACCATCGCCTATGGCAGCGACCTGGAACAGCTCCAGGTTCACTTGGACGGCCACCGTATCACCCAGGCCACTACCATCCGCACCGAACATCTGGAAACCTACGTTTCTTATCTCGCCTCCCAGAATTACACCCCAAAAAGTATCAGCCGCAAGATCAATTCCTTAAAAACCTTCTTCAAATTCCTCCACAATCAGCAACTTGTAACCCAAAACCCCGCCCACCCGCTTACCCACCCCAAATACGAGACTCTGCCCCCCCGCTTCCTCTCCCCTGCTGAAATCCGCGCTCTGCGCGACGCCGCCCGCCTGGACATCAGAGTCAGTGCCATCATCGAACTTCTCCTCCAAACCGGAGTCCGTATCTCCGAGCTGGCCAATCTCCACCTTGAAGATATCAAAAAAGCCGAACTTCACATCCAGGCCCTGGAAAATAATCCCGCCCGGAACATATTCCTGAATCGTCCTGCCATCTCCGCTGTCAATAACTATCTCAGCCTTCGTCCCAAAGTGGATGATCCCCACCTCTTTGTCACCAAAACCGGCCGCCCGCTTCTGATCAGAAACATCAGGACCAGTATTGACCGGTATTTCAAAAAGGCCGGCCTCAAAGACGCCAAAGTCAATGACCTGCGCCATACCTTCATCGCCCATCAGCTCAAAAACGGTGTCCAGCCCGAAGTTATTCACAAACACGTCGGCCACAAACGCCTCTCCTCCACCCAGAAGTATTTAGACCATATCACTGTCGACGTCACCGAAACCACCTCCCGTCTCGTCGAGCTCTAAACCAATCGCCTGCCACCTATCTTCCCGCCTCATCAGGAACTTCCCTATATAATAATATTAAGCCGTATGTTTTATAGATTTTGTTTTATCTACTTAGTTACATTGGAGCGATTTTGAAAACATATATTTTCATTATATTTTTTGGCTTGATCGCAGTCTTGGTTACAAATACCGGATTGGAAAAAATTCTAGTCGGAGTACTTTCAATTACGCCTGGTACTGGGTTTAGTTCTGCAATTTGTTTCATTGGTGGTATTTTCGTTTAGATTCAGTTTTAGTTTTGCAGCTTTTTTATCGGACTACTGTCAACAACTTTTTTAATCAGTGCGTTCTTATCACAAATTATTGATTTTTTTAAAGACGCTATAAACAAACTCCAAAGAAAATAGAAACAACTGCCACCTTCTTATTGTGGATCCGCTTGGAATCGCTCGCAAAGCGGACAGTGCAAAACGTCAGCAAAGTCCGGACTTCATAACGAACAATGTTCGATGTATCGAAAACGTGTGTGGGTGCGGCAGGATTCGAACCTGCAACATGCTGTGTATAAGACAGCTGCTCTGCCGTTGAGCTACGCACCCGTTTTCGTTATAAGAATCGGGTCACTGCCATTGAACGACGAATCCATCTTAGCCTCAATTTTACCACCCTGGTCACCTCTGCTGTAAACTAGTCTTATGTTCATTATCTTTGCCTATCTGGTTCTCGGAACTTTGCTCATCTTTTCCGGTCTTATCTTCTTCCCCTGGCTCCTCTTCCGCGTTGCCATACTTAAAAACAGACGCCTCCCTCTAAAATTCGCACTTATTTTCTTTCTTCTTGCCCTTCTCACTCTGCTTCTGTTCCAATCGCTTACCCCAATGTTCAAACCCCAAAATTTCCTTCTTGACTACCTCACCTCTCTGGCCAAAACCACTCCCTCCCCTCCCACTCCTCCCCCCCATTTCACTCTCTACCAGCATCCCCGACTCGGCTTCGCCTTCTTCTATCCCGAAACTTGGGAAGTCCGCACAGGAGTCCCAGCCGTTTTCATCACCACCAACCAGGGCAAATCCATCGATACCGTCCTTATCCCCAAATTCTACCAGCAAGATTCCGGTCTCCCCGCCTCCCTCATCGCTTTCGCCTCCCTCGACTGCGACGCCAGCGGCCCCCAAAGCTCAACCTCCTGCCCTCAGGAAAAAATCTCCATCACACCCTATCTTAACCCTCTCAAAACCGAAGGGTACCTCCTTCGCCGCACTTTTGTTGAATACCGCTACCCACCCCAGTCCTCCCTAAACGAATTTACTCAAACTATCTCCGCTTTCCCCCTCACTTCAGCCGACTACATTGCTGTCATCTTCACCAGTCGCCGCCCCGACGCAGACACCGAAATTCGTATTCTGACAGACAATTTCTTCTACCCCAGACCCTAATCCCAAAACACTACAGTTTCGCTCTCGCTCCAATTTCCGCCTCAACCAGTCTTACATCCCGCCCGTATTTCACCCGCGACAGTTGTTTTATCGCTTCCGCTAGCTGTGGATTGCGCATTTTCCTCTCTTTTTCAATATCTTTGGTCACATCCATCGAAAATGGTGTCACCGGCTCATTTCGCACGATTGTTTTAATATACACATGAAACCGCTCAATATTCAGTAAATCCGCCTCGTTGAAAGTCGGCGAAAACTCATGCTGCAAATAGTTGGCATCCCCTACCCCCACTCTAAAAGAAATCAATGTCCCCACATTCCCGAAAACTGCGTTTTTCACCTCATCCTCCATCTGTGAAGTAAATTGGTTGGCCACCGTCAGATTCATTTTGTATTTCCTGGCTTCGGACAAAATCGTCGCAAAATCCGGTGTGGCAAAATTCTGAAACTCGTCTACATATAGGTAAAACGGCCTTCTCGAAGCTTCCGGGATATCCGCCCGGCTCATCGCAGCCGCCAACAGCCGGGGTACCAGCACCAGCCCCAGGAAATTGCTGTTTTCCTCACCCAATTTCCCCTTGGACAAGTTTACAATCAGAATTTTCCCCTCATCCATTACCTGCCGGAAATCGAAAGCGCTTTTACTCTGACCGATAATATTTCTGATCGTCTTGTTTGTCACGAATCGGCCGAATTTTGACACGATGTAGTCCAAGACTTCCGATTTGTGAAACTCCGACGTTTGTGCAATCTGGTCCGTCCAGTACCTTCGCACCAGGGGGTCCCTAACCCGCGGCAGCATCTCCTGCACAAACTCCGGCCGCTGCAGCGCTTGTACCACCTCGATGAATGTCCCCCCGGGTATCGCGTCCATCACCGTCAGCATTGCATTCCGGATCGCGTGTTCAAACCGTGGTCCGATTATTCCGGTTTTGTGCGGGTCATACAACTTGTACATCATCCCGATAACGGCGTTAGTCGCCATATGCCGCTCCTGCTCCGTCCGCGTTTCCAGCAAATTCAATCCCATCGGCCACTGCTCATCCGACGGCTCAAAAAACACCACATCCTCCGCTCTCTCCGGCGGGATATACCCGAGCAAATCCTCCGCCAGGTCATGCGGATCAATTACCGCAATCCCCTTACCCGCCTGGATATCCTGAAGGATCATTGTTTTCAGAAACTCCGTCTTCCCCGTACCTGTCCGTCCCACAATATACATGTGTCTCTCCCGGTCCGCCTCTGTAATATACACCGGCCTGTTAATTCCCCTGAACACGCTTTTACCTATATACAATCCTTCAGACGCAATCTGCTGCGGTGCCGGAGCCCGCTTGGCATTCAGCCAGAAAATATGCGGTGTCTCCACCGTTTTATTGGGAAAATGATACAGTGTCGCCAGTTCCTCGGAATTCAGTATTGTCCAGTTTCCCCACCAGGTCATCGGCTGGTACCGATAGATAAAGTCCGTCATAAAATGACCTTTCAGCCGGATCTTCTTACCCTTAAATCCGTTTAGGTCACCGTTAAATTGCTCAAACGCGGCCCGTAAGTTAGCCATGTGTGCCTTGGCCGACTGGGCATCCCGGGATGATACCACCATCCTGATAGTAGTCATAAATCCCGATTTGCTCACTTTGTTGTCCACTGCCTCCAGTACTTTCGGGTCCACTTTATAAGACGCTTTCTCCGGGTTGGCTTCTGTCTTCTTTGTCTTGCCGATCCACCCCCGGCCTTTACTTTTCCATTTATTCTCCGCCGGGAAAATCAGTATCTGGATATGTGCCCCCTCCCCCTCCCCCATTTTCGCCAGCGCCGAAGTCAAAGCCGCCATCGGGTCAGTCGCCAGGTCCTTAAACACTTTTATCGGGTAATATTGGGCACCGCGCATCACTAGCCAGGCATACTCCACATTTCCCTCCTCACCGAATATCGTCGGCTCATCCACCAGCATAATTTCTGCTCCCGGATAACCTCCGTGGATCTGCTTCTCCACCAAATCCCGCAGACTTTCCGGCAGGACGATATAAAACCGTACATCCTCTTTCCGGGCTACTATCTCAAAGCTGATATGCGGCTGGACCTGCAGAAAAGTCAACAGCCCGAAAGGTCCTTTTTTCCCTTTTTTGATCGAGTGCAGGCTGGAAAATATCTGTTCCATAGCATCGATTTTTATTTCGTTGTCACGGGGTACCGCTACCTGCAGTACCACCATTTTCAAAGACGCCTCTTCCCGATCTTTATGCCGGTACAGAGCGATCAGCAAATACCCGCCCAAAATCAGAAGTACCACCAATATTCCCGCCGCTATTGCCAACCCTGCCAGTTGCCACAACAATGCCACGATATCTATTTCGGCCATACCCCAATCATATCAGACCACATCGACAGAGGTACCTCGAGTCCACACGGATAATTTGTCCAGATAACTGATGCCGGCGTCACGGATGCCCTTTGAAACTGGCTTACGCAGTCCCGCCCTGCACACTAAATTCCCATTAGTTTGTGGCGGGACGAGTATGCAGGTAACGCCTGGAATATTCAACCGGAATCTCCTCAAAGCAGGTGATTACCGGCAGTGGAAAAGGGCATCAAGACACTTTATTTTTATACCTCACTCTCCCTCCCAGCATTTTTATCTGCCGGACACACCACTCTGCCAGCCACCGGATACTCGCCCATACCTGCTGGTGCAGCCCCAGCTGCACCTGATCGTCAGTCAATGGTAAGGTCACCGTCGGATTCTGCGGCGCAGCCGGGGACATCAACACTTGCTGGGTGTAATCATCCATTACCGGTGCAGCCACCTCCATGTCTTTTTCCACTTTTTCGATGTACCCTGCCACCTCCGGCTTCTTCTCTACTTCCGGCATCGTCGGAATGGTCTCCATCCCGGTTATTTTCCGCTCTTTCCCCAGGCCTCCTCTCTCCCGCTCCTCCGGCCCCCTACTCCCCTGCACGATCTCCTCCAATTGCTCCTTAAACTTCCCCCCGGCGTTATACATCGCCTGCCAGTCCCCTTGATCTTCCTCATATTCTTCCACTTCTTCCGCCAAGGTCGGCACCGACTTTTTCGTCAGCTCCTCCAGATCTTTTGCCGCCTTTTGCCCCGGCGTCAACGACTGTACAGCTTTTCCTGCATCTGCCATACCCCCATCATAACAAAACCTGCCACACAACAGCCACCGGACTCAACATCGCCGGTGTCACATACCCGCTCCACTTCACCTGCTGCTCCGTTACCCACAAACCGAAACTACCCATAACACCTAAACCTTGAACTCATCCATCCCCACCGCCTCCAAACCGGCAATCCCGGCAAAATCCTTTTTATTTCCGGTTATTAACCTCTCCACTCCATTGGAAACCAGAGTAGCCGCTAAAAAAACATCATAAATCCTTTGTCCTACGGGTTTAACCCGCTTTATCATCCTTAAAAATCCGCTTCCGGTTTGGACATTCGGCAGCACCAGTCCATATTCCCCCCCGTCCAGACAAGATCCTATGTACTTTGCCGTCTCCAGCGGCGACATCGGACGAGGAAATCTTTTCTTATCGGTCACAATAGCATAAAACTCAGTCAGGTTTTGCCAAGTAATTATTATTTGGGTTTTTTCCCTGATCAACTTCTTTAATAGCTTTCTGGTCCCAGAATTAAACACACTACTCTCGTTCACCGCGTAAACCAGAACATTCGTATCCACTCCCACTCTTCCTCTCGCCTTACTCATATGCGTCGGTGCGCTTAAACACGTATTTCGGATTCCCTAAATCATAAGTCTTCAAAACCAATTTTCTCCTCTTGGTTCTTCTGGATTTTATCTGCTCCTTTAGACCCTCTTCCACCATACCGGTCAAGGTCATTCCCCGACTCAAAGCTTCCAACTTCACCGCCTCCACCAATTCCTGGGGTAAATAAACTGTCGTTCTAATCTTCGTATTCATAATCTGATATTAACATAAAAACATAATTATGTCAAGATCTCCAAACCTCTTCCTTTCCCCCCAACTTGAAATTCACCCACCTGGCCATTACAAACAGCGCATCAGACAACCGGTTCAAATATCTCAACACCGAACTCCCCCTTCCCCCTCTTTGATAAAGAGGGGGATCAGAGGGGGCGTTATTTCTCAAATATCCAACTACCCGCCTCTCCGCCCTGCGACACACCGCCCTCGCCACCTGCAATTCTCCCACCGGGTAAATAAAATTTTTCAAAGGTGGCAATTCCTCCGTTAACTTATCAATTACTCTCTCCAACCTTCTCACCTCATAACTCTTAAATCCCAATCCGGACCCGGACAACCCCGACCCAATGACCAATAAATTATTTTGAATTTTCTTTAATTCTTTTTGAATTTGATTTGTGTATTTGTCATTTGTCTTTTGAATTTTGGTCCTGCAAAGTCCGATCCAGCTGTTCAGCTCATCTATTCCCCCCAGTGCCTCAGCCAAGCTTTCCGCCTTACTCATCTCCCCAAAAAAAGTTTGGGTTTTCCCTTTATCCCCCCTTTTGGTATAAATCTTCCCCATTCACTCTGAATTATAATTCACGTCAGCATTCACTGAAACCGCACCCGTAACACTTCTTGCACCCCTCCTCAAATACCAGTGTCGCTTCTCCGCACGCCGGACACAGGTCTGCCTTCCTCTCACTTGCCAGCTTCATCTGTCCTGATTCATTTGTATCATCCATACTTGCCATCATAATTTGCTCACCGTCACCCCCTACTTTACCGTTCTCCAAACCGTAACCGATCAACCCGAAATGCATCCCTATAGCCCGGGCAACCGCATCCGGTAAGCTCCTGACACGATTCGGTCCAAACCCTACCGATCTTCCTCCCCCTATCCCATGCAACTGTTCCATCAGCTCCCGGGCCCTTTCTCTAGGAGCCATATGATTACCAAACCTCAAGGTTGTCGAAATCAGTCTCCCCAATGCTTCGGCCATCGCCGCCACCTCCGATCCGGCTTTTCCAATCGTCACAAACACCTCAAACGGATTTCCGTCCTGATCATGGTTAACTGTAATAAACGCACTCCCCAATGGAGTTTCGATCCTGTACGTAGCGCCTTCTACTTTGACCGGCCGTGGTTTGAGTGATTTTTCCGGCTGTATAATCTCCCCTGCCGCAACCTGACCTGATTTGTCCCGAAGCAACTCACCCTGGTCTTGCCGAACAGTCCCCATATTTAACACCTGTTCGCTCTTACTTCCGTCTCTAAACACCGTAATCCCCCGGCATCCTGTCTCCCAAGCCAGCATATACGCCCGTTTCACCCCTTCCACTGTCGCTTCATGCGGTAAATTTATGGTCTTGCTTACCGCATTATCCGTATATTTCTGAAACTCTGCCTGCATCTTCACATGCCAATCGGGGTGTATTTCATGCGCTGTTCCGAATACTCTTCTCACTTCCTCCGGAACTTCACTCAATTGCCTGACCGTCCCCGCCTCCGCTACTTTCTCCATCAACCCATCACTCCAAACCCCCTGTTTCCTGGCCACTTCCTCAAAATCCGGATTAACAAACGTCAGCTCCCGATTTTCCGACTTCACCACATGCCGGAAAGCAATAGCAAATAGCGGCTCGATTCCTCCGGAAGCATCCGCCAAAATCCCAATCGACCCGGTCGGGGCTATTGTCGTCACCGTACTGTTTCTTATCGGTTTACCTTTGCCGTATATACTCTGTTTCCACATCGGAAAAGCTCCCCGCTCAACCGCCAGCTCTTGCGAAGCTGTATGTCCCTCATCGTTCACAAATTTCATCACTTTTCCCGCCAAATCCAACGCTTCTTGACTGTCATACGGAACAGATAGCCTCACCAACATATCCGCCCACCCTCCTACTCCCAATCCGATCCGTCTTATCTTCCTTACCGTTCCCGTTATTTGCGGCAATGGAAAAGGATTCATTTCAATCACGTTGTCCAGCATCCGCACCGCCGTCCTCACTGTCTGGCGCAGCTTCTCCCACTCCACTTTTCCATCCTTAACGTAATATTTCAGAAATATACTCCCCAAGTTACACGCGTCAAATGGATACAACGGCTGCTCTCCGCACGGATTAGTGCTCTCCACTTCCCAACCTGTAAGTCTAATTGGATTTGCCGGGGAATTATTTATTCTGTCCACAAACACCAATCCCGGATCTCCCGTCCGCCACGCCCCTTGGGCAATTTCATCCCACACCCGACGGGCAGACAATTTCCCCGTCACTTGCCCCGTATGCGGCGCCACCAGCTCATAATCCTCACCCCTCCCCAACGCTTTCATAAAGTTTTCAGTCACCGCTACGGAAATATTAAAATTTGTAATCCCACCATCCTCTTTGCAATGGATAAACTCCAAAATATCCGGATGGTCTATACGTAAAATCCCCATATTTGCTCCTCGTCTCATCCCACCTTGCTTTATTTGCTGCGTCGCCTCATTGTAAATCCTCATAAACGATACTGGTCCTGACGCCACCCCCATCGTCGATCGCACCGTCGCGCCCTTCGGGCGTAACCTCGAAAAAGCAAAACCCGTCCCTCCGCCTGATTGGTGTACTATCCCCTGGTACTTCACCCCGTCAAATATTCCCTCCAAGCTATCCGGAACCGGCAATACGTAGCAGGCGCTATACTGCAACCCGTTACCCTTACCTGCATTCATCAGTGTTGGCGAATTGGGCAAAAACTCTCTCCGCAACATTAATTTATAAAACTCCCTCGCTTCCTCCTCCATTTCTTCCCTCGTTCTGCCGAACTTTACTTCCGCCCTAGCTAACTCCCAGGCTACCCGCCAGCACAGTTCATTCACAGTTTCCGCAGGCCTGCCTTGATCATCCTTCATAAAATATCTTTCTTGTAAAACTCTCATCGCTTGAGCCGACCATTCTGGCGCCGCAATATCACCGGGGACTTCCGGTCGAGGTCTGGCCAATTTATCCACCAACCGTACCATCTCCGGATATGACAGGCTATCCCAGGATATTCTTTTTGTATCGATCCGTCCCCTCCCATTTCCGTTAACCCCCTTAGCTCTCTTAGGTCTCCCCCGCGGTCTTTTTATTTGTTGTATTTGTAGTTCCGGCATAAGTCAATTAGAAATTTTCTCGAGTAATTTCTCAAATTCGGAAACGTCCGCCAGCTCCAGGTACACACTGGCAAATCGCAGCCAAGCTACTTTGTCAATATTTTTCAGTCTTTTAAGTACCATTTTGCCTATGGTTTTTGAGGGTATTTCAGATACCTCTTTCCGTCTGACTTCCCGCTCTACCTCATCGGCCAGATTATTAATCAAATCAATTGACACCGGCCGCTTGTCAAATGATTTCACCGCCCCGGTCACAATTTTTTCCCTGTCAAAAGGCTGCCGGCTGCCATCCCGCTTGATGACAAATACCGTCGGCCCTTCCACCCGTTCAAAAGTGGTGAACCGCCTTTGGCATTTATCGCACTCCCGCCTCCGGCGCACGGACTGCCCGTCCTCTCCCACCCGCGACTCGAGTACTGATGTATCATGGGCAGCACAAAACGGACACCGCATATTTTAATTTTCAAACCCCTATATCTAGGGGCACCGACCAGACTAAAACACTAAATAACCCCCGTCAACTACTAACTACCACATCAAACACTATCACCTTTAAGCTCAACTAGCCTCGCGCCATACTTGATCTACTTCCTCACGTATCATTCGCGTCGTAGCCAGTGTAGCATCTATTACTTCTTTTTCCATTCCCGTGGTCCTTGCTGCCATATTTTCCAGCATTTCCTCATGCTTCGCCGCCGCTCCCGACAGCACTCGCAGCTCACTTTTTACATCCTCCCCCGCCCTGGCTCGCCTCAGCACTCTTCTTGCAGCTTTCTCCAAATATTTCTCAGCCTTCGTTGCCGTGCTCACTCCCAAACTCGCTTTCCCTCCGTCAGCCAGTGTCACTGCCGCATTAATTCTCTTATCAGCATACAGAAGCTCCAACCGTCCTTTTTCCCCATCACCCCTGGCCAGCCGCAGTTTCACCCAATCCCTGACCATCTTCAGTTTATACAACGGGCTGTCCGGCAAAAGCCCGGGATACGGCAAATAGTATTCGATCTTTACCGGTTGTGCTGATTCAGTGGCCTCTTGCGGAAATACCCCCGGCGGTTTAGCCGCCGCCATTATCGACATCAAGAGAATCGCCGTACCAAACACTAACGCCGAAAAAGAAGCTATCGCAGCTATTTTCCAACTTCCCCAGGTCCTTCTAAAAAACGATTCTCCTTCCCCCCCAACAATTATCGGCTGGTTTTTCATCGGGCATATTCAAGTATGCCACAATCTGTCAACCTTTTACTACCCCACCAGGATATATTATCCCAAAATCGCACACGAATATTACCCGAAACCAATAAATCCCGTTACACCAAGCTGAGCCTCTTGATACCACCCCCTCATACCCCATCACCCGTTTGTTAGCGAAAAACCCGTATGTCTTCTGCATCCCGCCAGCGAATCATCCATCACTCCGGTAATTTCAGCCAAAAGTTCCTCAGCTTCAGCCAAAGTTATAAACTCCCGGTGATCAGGAAAAAAATGAAATATCCGGTTCCTCGCCCTTTTCCACACCTGCCACATTTTTAAGGGTAACTCCTCTCCCCCGCACACCCCCGCCAATTTTCCAAATACCCACCCCGAGCGGTACCTTTTAGGTAAAGAGGGAGACAAGGCTTTTCCGATTCTAAAATACTCCCCGTAATACTGTTGCCGGGAAATCAGCCCCAGATCCAAAAACAGCTTTTTCAAAAACCCCTCATAAGCCTTAGCCGCCGGAAAAACTATAAACGAATAATCATGCAGTCCATCCACGATTGCTTTTTCCCGCTCTAAAAGTACGTATGCTCCCCGCATCAGGTCCCTAATCAGCGGATCCGCATACTTCCACCAATTCGTATTTTCAAAACTCCCCATACCTCCATCGATTCTACCTCACTCTGATATCTTTGGGGTAAAACTCATCCCACGTCAAAATGCCGTCCAGCTTATACTTCCCCATCACCACCAAATTAGCGCAATCTACAAACGAGCATCCCTTCTTTGTCTGCTTCAAGAAAACTCTCCAAACTTCATCCTCCAACTCTTCATCCAACCCAATTTTCTTCAAGCCCAATTTGGGAAGCTTCTCCCAAAACAACCTCACTGCTCTCATCCCCGTCCGATGACTCAACACCGTCCCCGTCTCCTGCAGCACCAAATTCAGTACATACAACTCATCTTCTCTTTCTTCATGTCTGGCCACCGACTTCGCTGCCATCTGATGGTGCGCGTCTTCATCTCTGAATGCGCCCACCAACCAATCCGCATCCACCAACAATCGCCTAATCATTTATATATCTCATTAATCCTGGTAGACAGGTCTTTCGGGCCGTATTTCAAGGCTCCCACAAATTCTCTCCACATTCCGCTCCCTTGCCTCCTTGCTTTCCTTTTCTTCATCACCTCTTCTGCCCCTTCCCGCACTAACTCAGAAAATCTCACTCTCTCGGTCTTGGCCAGGAGCTTCAGATCCCGATGCACTTCCTCCGGTAAATATACCTGCGTCCTGATCATGTTTCAATTGTATGTCGTATGTTGTATGTTGTCAAGATCTCACTACTTGTCCTTGAAGTTTCTCAACCTTTCACATATCTTTACCGCCTTCACCTGCCCGATCCCCGACAAGCCGTCAAGGTCTGCTACTCCCCACCTCTGAAGAAATGGAATCCCATCACCAAACTGTCATACAGACTCGCACCCAGGTGTTTCCGCAAACTCTCCGTCATTTCACTATTTTATCCTACCCCCACAAATGGAAATATCCGCCGATGACCAGAAGGATTGATAATCCCAGCCACCCCAGGATAAACGCTATCACTCCTTTCAGAACCCAGTCCAAAATTTTCTCCTCTCCCGGATCCAGCTGCCCTTCCCCCATTTCCTCCTGGTGCCACTTCGGGACTCCGACTTTAACCTCCGGCAGACTTTTACTCTTTCTAACCGCCATTGTAATTTATAATATACTCCCTCCCGGTTATAATTCAACCCATGTCCAAAAAAACAACCCCCAATAAACACCCGAGGAACAAAAAGACCTTAAAATCTCGTATCAACAAAAAAAAGATAGTACTTTTTTCCTTGTTTCTTGTTTCTTGTTTCTTGTTTCTTTATTTTTTCTGGGATCTGCCCAATCCCACCCGCCTCACTTCCCATCCCTCCCCCGCTTCCACCAAACTGCTGGACCGCCGCGGCCAGCTGCTCTATGAAATCTTCACCGACCAGCGCCGCACTCCCATCAGGCTTGACACCCTGCCTCGCTATGTCATTGACGCTCACCTGGCCGCCGAAGACAAGGATTTTTACAAACACTCCGGCTTTTCCTTACGCGGAATTTCCCGGGCTATCAAAAACACTTTTTTCCGCCAAAAACTCCAGGGCGGATCCACTATCACTCAGCAACTGGTTAAAAAAGCCCTTCTTTCCGACGATAGGACCATCAGGCGTAAGGCTCGCGAATTCATCCTCAGCTTGGCTGTGGAATTGATCTATTCCAAAGACCAAATACTGGAACTTTATTTAAACCAGGTCCCTTTTGGCGGCACTGCCTATGGCCTGGAAAGCGCGGCTCAGACTTACTTTGGCAAATCAGCCGCCGACCTGTCGCTGGCGGAAGCCGCTCTTCTGGCCGGCCTGCCTCAAGCTCCCTCTTATTATTCCCCTTTCGGATCCAGCCCCGAAAAAGCCAAAGACCGCCAGCAATATGTCCTGTCTCAAATGCTGGATAACAAATTTATCACTCAAAAGCAGTATGACGAAGCCAAAGACGACGAGCTCCGCTATACACCTCAAGCCTCCCTCAAGGCTCCCCATTTTTCACTCTGGGTCAAGGATTTGCTGGTCCAAAAATATTCTCTGGAAAAAGTCGAGCAGGAAGGCCTGACCGTTATCACCACTCTCGATCTCGAACTCCAAAACTTGGCCCAGGACATCGTCGCTTCCGAAGTCGCCAAACTCCAAAAGGAGAAAGTAACCAATGGCGCCGCCTTAGTCACTCATCCCAAGACAGGTGAGATCCTCTCCCTTATAGGTTCCCGCGATTATTTTGACACTGCCATAGACGGCAATGTCAATGTTGTTTTAGCCCGCCGCCAGCCAGGGAGCGCCATCAAACCCGTCAATTACGCCCTGGGTCTTGACCGCCGCTTGTTTACTGCCGCTACTCTTCTGGCAGATAAACCTACCTGCTTTAGTCAGCCCAACCAAAAACCTTACTGCCCCGACAATTATGACGGCCAGTTTCATGGCCCCACCCAAGTCCGCTTTGCCCTGGCAAACTCTTTCAACATCCCCGCCGTCAAAGCTCTGGTCATCAATGGCCTGGTTGACTTTGTCGCCAGCTCTTCCGCTTTCGGCATCACCACTTTCACCGACCCTAAAAGCTATGGCCCTTCTTTGACTCTGGGTGGCGGCGAAGTCACCATGCTAGACTTATCTACCGCCTTCGGTGTCCTGGCCAACTCCGGCACCCGAGTCGATTTAAACCCCATTCTCGCCGTTATCGACCGCACCGGGAAAATATTACAACAGGTCCCCTCCAGAGAACTTTCCCCGGAAGAATCAGACAAAACCCACCCTCTTAATTCGTACCTCTTAAACCATGAATCATATGTCATAAATCCCCCGTCAAACACTCGGGTTATATCCCCCGGAGCGGCCTTCATCATCTCCCACATACTATATGACAACGGCGCCCGCTCCGCCACTTTTGGCTCCTCTTCCCAGCTGGTCGTCAAAGGCCACCCCGAAGTTTCGGTAAAAACCGGTACCACTAACGACAAACGGGACAATTGGACCCTGGGCTACAATCCCGATATCCTCGTAGCGGTTTGGGTCGGCAATAATGACAATACCCCCATGAGCCGCGTCGCCTCGGGAGTCACCGGCGCTTCACCCATCTGGAACAAGATCGTCACTCAGGCTCTCAAGGACTATCCCCAGCGCTGGCCCACCCAGCCCGCCGACGTTACCGGCGCCACTGTTTGCTCTCTCTCCGGCTTAAGAGTTCCTGACAATCCCGACCCGTCCTGCCAGCCCCGCTACGAATATTTCCTCAAGGGCACCATTCCCTCTCCGGACGCCGGCTCCCGCCGCGACATCCCCATCTACAAACCCTCCCAAAGTCCGGCCACTTCAAAGCAAATTACCGAAGAACCCCAAAACATCGAAGCCCAAAACCACGCCGTTGC
>Ga0155488_107_pt1 | contig 51886 bp, 48 predicted proteins | sample RifCSPhighO2_12_FD_107146 | JGI IMG/M metagenome (GOLD analysis project Ga0155488, IMG submission 107146) | Candidatus Amesbacteria bacterium RIFCSPHIGHO2_12_FULL_48_14 | reverse complement strand
CTACCCTACTCATATTTATGATCCGATTCGGGTGGAAGTAGCAAATGCGTATATTAAACGTGAGATGCGAAAATATTTACCTTCTGTTAGAACTAGAGATGTATGGAAAAATATTGACCGGGATATTGATCAGTGGTTTGAAAATAACCAGAATATTGCAAAGATCAGGGATTATTGGAATGGTTTCCACGGAATTGCCATGGGTTTTAAATTAAAAAATGGCTTAATTCAATTAATCACAGCCCAAAATGTATCCTGGGTAAAGGTCGATAAATTACCACTTGACGGATACGTTGCCACTGGTGCCGGAATTGAATATATTTTCCAAGAATTATCCGGTAACCAATCGGCAACCGACTTGAGAATATTCTTTGAAAAACATGTAGATTTGGCAAAATTTTGGAAAACTGAGTTTGAAAAACACGCAAAAACCAGTGAAGAGAGAGATAATTTCCCGATTATCGCAATCAAAGTCAAAGGTGTTGCTCTAGCTCATGACGGTAATCGACGGTTAATTTTGGCAGTACTTCAGCGAAAAAAAACAATACCGGCATACTTAGGACATTTCACCGACGGGACGGAAATACCTAAAAATTATTGGCTGCCCACCTCAGTTTATATGGATATTGTCAAATCAGGTGAAATAGCTGGGGCTTATGAAGAAACTTTGGCTTTGCTAAAAAAAATGATTCCCCTTTCTGAAAGCGGAGAATATGAATTAAGAGAAAGAGTATTGATTGGAGAAAATGAGTTTAGGCTGAAATTGAAAAGGGATATCTTTGGAAATTGAAGTTAATTGTAAACACAGGTGAGAACAGATGACCTTTGACACTGAGAGCAGTAAGCAGATTTACCTTTAAGATTATTTTCCTCCATTTCCTCGCCTAGCCGATTCAGCTCTTGGTCAGTAAGGTTCATAGTGATAAAGTGGCCACATCCAAGTCGAATAGTATGTTCAGCGCGAGATTGGAAAGGCGGGTTTTCTTTCTTTTTGCTAAACATAAAGCTAAGTTTACCAGGAAAATAGATTGTGATAAACTATAGGGTATGAAAAGTAGGGAGATTTACCAGGTTGAAGCCAGAAGGGTAAAAGGGGGGAAAGCGAATTTGATAGCAGCTTTAGAAGACGCGAGAAGCAACGGGGAAGTAGATGAGGCGGAGATAGCCAGGTTACCTTTGGAGGAGCTGGCAGATAAAATGAGGTGCTGGAGAATATGGGCGGTTACAGCTTTGAGCTTGGCCAACGGCGAGTGGAGCGGGAAGAGAGCTGCCAATTTTTTGCGGGAAGCCAGAGATGTGATTGGGGTATATTACTATAACGAAACAGTTTGGGAAAGGGCGAAACAGTTGAAAACCGATGCCGAGGGTCACGAATATCAAATGGCAGCTGAAATGTGCCGGGATGAAGGCAAATATTGGCTTAGAGTGGGGGCGTTTTTGGGAAACCCGCTATTGATTGATAAGGCAATTGAATCCTTTGAAGAAACTATAAGTCTGGCAGAAACTGGGACATCGGCTGCAGCTTTGGCGATGATAGAAAGAGAAACTGCTAAAAGAACGAAAGGGCAGGGGGTCGATTTCACCCAAATACGGCAGGCTTTCACGACTGTGGTGGACCTGTCTCCTAGAGTCGGAGGGTGGGACAGAATGGCGGCAGTCTCTTGGATGTATATTAAAGAAGCGGTATTTAGCGGAAACTTTAAAGACTCACTAATGGGAGTCAGAAACTTACGGATCGCCTGTAATCAGTTGGATAAAGGTTGGCTGCAATATCCGAGAAATGAGCTGCTGACGGGAGTAATGGGTATATCTAGACGAATGACCAGAGGAGACGTATATGCTGAGCAATTTGAAATACAATCAAAGTGACAGCAGCGGTAATAATTTACTTTGAGAAGAATTTTTATCATCTTAGTTTGGTATAATTTACAGGTGGACAAAAAATTAGATAGGCTGTTAATAAAAATCTCCCGATCTCGGGAAACGACGGGGAAAGAGAGTAAAACTTTGGAACTTTTGGACCAGGCGATTGAGGCCACAGGGAATTTGATTAATAAAATTACTACAGACGCGAACGGGAGAGGGAGTCAGATATGGCGGGAATAGATCCGAACCAATCGCCTAAAGAGATCATGCAACTGATTGCCCAGGCGAGGGAAAAAGTAGGCGGTGAAGAAACAGCTATAGGATTAGTCTGTGAAGCACTGGAGATGTACCAAGACGTAATGGTGAACTTATTTTTGGAAAAGTGCCTAATTTACCATCACATTATGATGACTGAGCGGGATAATCCGGGGAAGAAAAACAAAGCCTCTGCCAAAGAGGCAAGCCGGTTGTGGAAAAAGACTTTACAAGACGCTGAAGCATACATCGACTTCTATCATTTAAGGAGATGGAGGTCGAGGCTATACAGGTTTTGGGGGAGATGGTATGACAGCCAGGAACGTTTCCGCAAATCAGTCCCCTATTACAAACTAGCCATCAAATTAGCCAAACAGGATCCGGACTGGACACAAAAAGGAATTCCCCGGTGGCTGGAGCTGGAAGGCTTTTTGGGCTTTGCGTCCATAACGGGCGGAAACGTGAGAAAAGGATTGCGACAGCTACAAAAGATATATAAAAAATACGACCGAGGAACTGGTAAATCCCTGCGGCAGAAAGATTACGCGACGTGGGCTATCTGGAAAACCGGAATTCCCATCTGGATAGGAAGGGCGATAATCTCCGGAAAAGTAAAGATGGAAAAGAGGGAATACGCAAAGTGGCTGCAAGAAGCAGAAGGGCTGCTGTCTGTCCCACCGGGAACAAAAAGCTGGGTAAAAAATTTCGGATTTAGAAAAAACGAGATAGCAGCTATCAGGAGAGAATTGAAACTTTAGCTACTAGCTGAGGAATAATAGCGGAGAGAGAAGTGCCAGAATTTAAGAGAGAAGAAAAGAAAAACGACGCCGAAAATTAAGGAGAAAATAATCATTTGCCAGGAGAGCAGGCCCAAAAGGGTTTTGGCAGGAAAGGTGAACATTAAACCCACCGGAATAACAAAGGTAATCAGCGATCTTAGTGGCTCGGAAAACAGATCCACCGGGATACGCACCAAAGAAGTCAGGTCGCGATAAACCATAATCAGGTGGTCGACGGAAAGAGTGATTATACCCAGAGCTATAACCAAAATATGGAAAGCGGCGGCGACAATGAGAGTATTTAACAGCATAAGAAAAAACAAAAAGAGGGAAGACGGTGAGGGGTGGATAAAAAAAGCCAGGTAATAGGCAATCACAGCAGTCAGAACGATGAGAACCCCGGCGTCGATAAAGTCCGGACCGCCCAGAAGACAGCGGACCAAAGGCGGAAAGGGCTTAAGTAGGACCATATCAAATCCGCCGGAAACCACCAGAGAGCGGAAGCGGTAAACCTCACGGAAAAACATCTGGACTAAAGTGTCGATATAATTAAAAACCAGATAGAAAAATATTAATTGTTCGCGGGTATAGCCGCCGATAAGTTTGATTCCGGAACCTAAAAAATAAAGGAAGGTCAGGAAAAGACCATAACGCAAAAGCTTACTCGTGAAAAAGAGGGAAAAAACTACCGGTCCGCTAATATTCTGCTGAAGAGAATTAACAAAATAAAGCCAGGTGACTTTTAGAACTTTCATATTTAACCACCGGAGGCAGAATATACTTTGTATCCGGCCGACCAAACTCGTTTAACCAAATAGAATAAAATACCTAACCAGACCAGACTCTGAAACAGAAGCCTGACCGCCTCCAAGGGGGACAGACGGCCGATAAAAGCGGCCAACGGAAAATAAAGCAAATAAGGGAACGGGGTAAACTGGAGAGCGGTAAAGGCACTACGAGGTAAAATATCCAGAGGAAAAATCAAGCCGGTAAGCATTTCCATTAATACCAGAACCACAAACATAAATCCCCACGTATTTTCCGGGGCCCAAAAGACACTGGCCAGAGCCAGTTTTCCCAAAAGGTAGAAGATAATTACGGCGGAGACAAGCATCAGAATTCCGATTAATATGACTGCGGGTTGGGAGGAAAAAACTAGCGGGGGGCGGAAGATTAGCCAGAGAAGAAATATCTCACCGACGGCAAATATGACATTGAGTAATTTGCTGGAGAGATCCCGGGTAAACCAATAGCGTAAATAGCCTATGGGTTTGGTCAAAAAATTATTTAGAGCCCCACTGGAAACTTCGCCACCGATATTGTCGTTGGAGGGAGAGGAGCCGACGAAACCGTAGAGGAAAATAACCAGCAGGAGATAGGCCATAATTTGTTCACGAGTGTAACCGAAGACAGAGGTTTGAACGGAAAAGATGGTGGACCAGAGGAAATAGGTCATTAAAACCCGCAAAATATTTCTGAAACGCCAGAGGACGAAGTTGAGCCGGTAAATGAATTGGTTTTGCCAGTCGATGGCAAAAACCGTGAGATATTTGCGCATGATTTAACTCTCCCTTAGTCCCTCCCTTAACTTAAGGGAGGGAGACGTCTTAGGCTAAATCTTTTCCGGTGAAGACTTCGCGAATAATGTCTTCGATTTGGGGTTCTTCGATATTTAAGTCCGCGACGGGGAAATGCTGGAGAAGTTCGGCGGCGGCCAGGGAAGTGGCATTTCTGCGGACCGAAATGACGCACTGGGGATAATCAAACTTTTTGACAACACCTATGTCTGCAAGTTTTTTCTCGTCAACCGGTTCGCTGAAAACCACCGTCAGCAGTTTGTGATTGGCAAATTTTTTGATAATTTCCGATAGTGCTCCGTCAAACAGCAGTTTGCCCTTGTCAATAATAATTACCCGCTCGCAGAGTTCTTTGACATCGTCCATATAGTGGGAAGTCAGAATAATTGTCGAATTGAATCGGCGGTTGTACTCCTTGATAAAATCCCGCATTTTCTTCTGCATAACCACATCCAGTCCGATGGTGGGCTCATCCAAAAACAGGATTTTTGGGGAGTGAATCAGGGCGGCAATAAGCTCCATTTTCATTCTTTGTCCGAGCGAGAGTTTTCTGACCTGGACTTTTAAGTAGTCTTTGACCTCGAGAAGGTCAACCAGTTCGTCGAGTGTTTTGTTGTACTGCGCCTGGGGGACTTCATAAATCTCTTTGTTTAAAATAAACGACTCCATGGCCGGCAGGTCCCACCAGAGCTGATTTTTCTGGCCCATCACTAAAGAAAACTGTTTTTGGAAAGCGGGTTTTCTGTCCCAAGGAATGTAACCTAAAACGGAGACATGGCCGGAAGTAGGATATAAAAGGCCGGAGAGAACTTTGAGGGTTGTAGTTTTGCCGGCGCCGTTGGGGCCGATGAAACCTATTAATTCACCCTCGTCGATAGAAAAGGAAACGCCGTCGACAGCTTTGGCGTCATAATATTTCCGATGAAAAAGAGATTTTATGGAACCGGCCAGACCGGGTTCTTTCTGGTGAACCCGGTAGTATTTTTTTAAATTTTTAACCTCTATGACGGGCATAACTTTCTTATTGACATATAATTATATGCATGGTAATATGATTGTTGTCATATGAACTCCGTGCCTTTGATAGCAACTGTCGCTGATCTGCAACGTAAGTATAGGTCTTTGGTGGACAAAATTAAAGAGACCGGTGAACCGTTGGTGGTAGTCAACAACGGTCAACCGGATGTCGTGGTCTTGGATACACAAGCTTACAATACCCAAGTGGCTAAGCTGAAGGAGCTGGAAGAGGAATCCTTGCTGAGAGCAATTCAGACAGCCCTGGAGGAACATAAAACCGGGAAGACGGTTAAGTTAGGCCGGGGGCAGAAACTGACAGATTTGTTAGACTAAGAATGATGGAGGTGGAATTTTCTTCGCATTTCCTGGACCAGGCAAAGAAACTGACGCAAAAAGAGAAGGAGGTTTTGGCGGAAAAGGTTGAGTTGTTTAGGAAAAATCCGCGGGATCCCAGGCTGAAAACCCACGCTTTGACAGGAAAACTTAAAGGAAGCTTTTCTTTCTCGGTAACTTATTCCAAGAGAGCAATTTTTGTGCTGAGTGGAAATACTGCGATATTTGCTGAAATGGGAACCCACGACCACGTCTACCGATAACCTCATCCCAGAGGAGGGAAAGTTTGGCTTGATCAAAACGCTGAGTAGGCTGGCTTATTTTTTTTATTTGGGAAGAAATGCCCTTGGGTTTCATGCTTTGAAGTATATGACCTATTAAATTGACAAAATCCCGGCTTTTGTAATATCATCCGGATTAATGGGTAATATCAATCCTGAGACCAGAGCCTCGCTGTTTATCAAAGCCGCAAGTGAAATGAATATACCCGGAAGCATAACCTGCTCCGGGAAGGATGATGATAGTCTTTGTTCAAATCACGGTTCAAGAGGGGATGGATGTCAATTTTGTGGAGCAATTAGAAAAGCGAATGATAGAAGCCCGTTATTTTTTCAATTAATCAGACCTGGTGTTATCCGAATATCTGAGTGGGATTGGAATATTTAGCAAGAAGTGACGGGGTGCTAAGACGGGGCGGAGGAGTAAACGGAGGCGCGGGAGACGCCGTGTTTGACCACCAAACCGGCTTTTTGCAATTGAAGGAGGTCATAATGGAGAGTCTTGGGATTAACAGCAGGAAAACGGCGGGAGAGAAAATCGAACGAGCACAACGGATGGTCACGGATAATAGCTAAAAGTTCCTGGCGGCGGGGTAAAAGTTTGGACTGGAGGGAAAGAGATGGTGGCTGTTTTAGGGTTTCGAGTGACATCTTGGCAGTCTCAACCAGACTAGTAAGGAAAAATTCTATAAATCCCGTGCAATTTTTACCCGACTCTAGGGCTTGGTAATAAAGAGGTCTATGGGTGTCGGTGTATTCCTCAAATTCCAAAATGTGACTGAAGTCTGATTTGGCCAGAACAAAGGCGGAAATTAAGCGGCCAACCCGACCGTTTCCGTCAGCCAGGGGGTGAATTTTTTCGAAGGCGAATTGAGCAATGGCGGCGGTTATTGGTGGTGGTTCTTTGAGAGAACGGGTAAACGAAATATATTCATCCATGAGCCGGGGTAAGTTGAAATGGGCTGGAGCCAGGTAAATAGCAATACCCGCAGAATTGAAAATGGCCCAAGGTTCCTGACGCCAGATGCCAACGTGGGCCGATAAACCTTTTAACGCTAACCGGTGAAGCCGGCGGATGAGGGAAAGAGACAGTTTTTGGGGGGCGTGAGAGGAAAATATGAAGTTGTAGGCAGTTACCAGATTTTGAACCTCAAGCTGACGGTGAACCTGGGGATCCTCAAGGCGAGCGGGAATATTTTCTATCCGGGCGGAGAAAACAGCGCTTTTTAAAATCGAGCGACGAAGTAAGGATGCAATATTTTCCGGCTGGGGATAATACTTGGTAAACAGCAGATTAAGAGCAGAAACTTCATTGACAAGACGGGAAATGTCAGGAGTAATTTTCCAGGTGAAATCTAACATTTGATGATATTAGAATATATTAGAAGATATGGGAAGATGTAAGATACTAAGACGAGGCGGAGGAGTAGTGGCGGAGGGATGAAGTCCAGGCCAGGTGGGACCAAACAGTAAGAATTAAAAACAGTAAAACGTATGTAAGAATAAGGTTTGGGGAAAGAGGCTTAAGCAATATCGCAGATGCGGGTAGAGTGGTGAGTAAGGACAACGGTAAAATTAACAGACGCAGCCAAAGATTTGAGGAGGTGAAAATATTGGCGGGATATTTATATATTTCCTGAATTTCAAAAACCACGCTGGAAGTTCCCGGAATAAATCCGTGCCTGAAGTTGAGGCAGATAAAAAGCACTGTCAGGCAATGGAAAATCCAGAGACTGAGAAGCAAAGTGGTAAGATATAAAACTACTCCGAAGAAAGAAACCGGTAGATGAAAGCGGATAAGGGTGGAACTTAAATAAACGGCTCCTAATAAGGCTGAAAGGAGGTTATGCAGACTGCCGTTTCTAAAAAAAGCGATGAAGCGGGCGCTGGCGGGCTTGGCTAAAATGACGTCGAAGCCGCCGGTACCAATGTCCCGGGGAGTGTGGTTCAGCCCGCGCCAAAAAAGGAAAAAGGCCAGGTAAGTGAATATTTGGAAAGTGAATAGAAGTACCCAAAGTTGGCCGGTATCCCAGCCGGGGAAATGAAAGCGGTTGATAATCAGCCGGAAAGAAATCAGGTGCAAATAGAAAAAACACAATGATCCGGAAAGAGTGACAATAAAGTTGGCGCGAAGATGAATTTCCTTGGAAATCCCGGCGGATTGGATGTGGCTAAAAAGCCTGAGATATTTAATTAATTGGTGAAACATATCAACCGGCGGTGTGTGAGTATCTGCGAATGGCTAACTTTTGGAAAAAGACGACAGCCAGGCCAATCAGAGCCAGCCAGAACAGGGAAATGGGGATTTCCGATGAGGAAAACTGGCCCCGAAGAACCCGGACCGGCCAGGTGAGCATATAGGGAAATGGGGAATATTTCAGAAGCGAGGTGGCCCAAAGAGGGAAAAATGAATAGGGCAATACCACTCCGCCAAGAAAATTGACCACGACGTGTTTGATATTATGAATGGCCCAAAATTCATCCAGCCAAAAGGAGAAGAGACCGATTAGAAAGCTAAAGTTAAAAGAGATAAGGAAAGAAATACCCGTGACAAGAAGGGAGAGGCTGAATGAGGAGAGATTTTGAGGGACGGAACCTGAGGGAGTTAATAACAAGTAAGCGGCCAGAATAAAGGGGAAGAGGGTAATTAAATTAAGTGTTTTCCAGGAAAGGTCGCTTGTGAGCATAAACTTATAGAACGACAGCGGCTTGACTAGAAAGTTGTTGACTTCGCCAGAGGTGGCAGACTCGTCGATAAATTCATCAATCCGGGAACGGGTCAACGGATAAATCAGACCGACTAAGAGGTAATAAGGGAGCAGGTCGGAAACGGAGACGGAGCTTATGGGTCGAGCCCAGGAGAGGACTATGAGCAAGAAAAGGGGGGTAACAAAACCCTGAAGAATGGTAACTAATAGCCGCATGCGGTAGGTTGAATATTCGGAGAGATGCTGGAGAAATAAAATAATATATTTCCTCATGAGGAGATTTTAACAAGAAAACGAAGCGATGGCCTCGTTTTTTGCCAAAACGGAGTGGAGCATGGAGACTTACCTATTTATTTAACCGCTTTTCTGAGGGTCTTTCCGGCTGTAAAGCGGGCGACACGGTGGCCTTTGACAATTTTTCGTTCTTTGGAGCGGGGAACGATGACCGGCTTATCCTTGACATGGGTAACTTTGAAAGTCCCGAATCCTGATAACACGACTTTTTCACCTTTGCCAAGGGCTTTTTTGACTTCCTCCAAGAAAGTTTCGACAGCTTCGCGGGCAGCTTTTTTTGTGAGATGAGCTTTTCTGGAAACCAGCTCAAACATCTGTTGTTTTGTCATTATCTTTCACCCCCTTCCCTGTAGATGGTTTTTCCCATCGTAAAGCCAAAATATAATACATTTTGACACCTGTCAAGAGGAAATCTTACTTGGCTTTGGTGATATCCGTAGCCCGCGACTCGCGGACGGCGGTGATTTTTATTTGACCGATATACTGAGCTTCTTTTTCCAGTTTTTGGCGGATTTTGGATACCAAAAGAGTCAGCTCGGAGTCGGAGATAAGTTCCGGCTTAACTAAAACCCGGACGTCACGACCGGCCTGGAAAGCATAAACTTCACTAACCTCGGGAAATGATTTACCGATGTCTTCTATTTGGCTTAAACGCTTGACATAGGCTTCGTGAGGTTCATATCGAGCGCCGGGGCGGGAGCCGGAAATGGCGTCAGCAACCCAGACTATCCGGGAGACTACGGAGGAAAAAGGCTTGTCTTCGTGATGTTCGGCAACTGCACTGATCACCAGCTCCGGCAAATCGTATTTTTTCAGCAGTTGAGTTCCCAGCTGAACATGGGTCCCCTCCTCGTCGGTGACAACCTTGCCAATATCGTGCAACAGGCAACCGAGGCGGACTAAGGAAATCAGGTCCTCGGACAAGGCTAATTCATGGGCAATCTGGACACCAATTTTGGTTTCCTCGATGGTATGAATACCGAGGTTTTGGCCGTAGGAGAAGCGAAAGCGGTATTTGCCGATGGTTTTTATCAGATCTGGATGAAGATTGTAGACACCGCAGGCGGCACAGATTTTGCGACCCTCATCCATAAGGACATTGTCCATCTGACGACGGGTGGCTGTGACAACTTCCTCGATACGCGTCGGGGTAATCCGGCTGTCCTTGATAAGGTATTCCAAAGCCCTGCGGGCAATTTCTCTTCTCAAAGAATCAAAAGAGGAGAGGCGGATAGTGTTGCCTTCCTCGATTTCGATCTCTACGCCGGTGGCTTTTTCAAAAGCGCCGATGTTTCGGCCTTCTTTGCCGATGATACTGCCTTTGACGCTTTCGTCCGGAAGAGTCAGGGTGGAGACTGTGTATTCCGCAGTATAATCGGTGGCTCCATGGAGCATGGCGGATACGATGATCTCCTGAGCTAAAACGTTGGCCTGGGCGGTATAATCCTGGCGGGCCTGTTCGATGAGCTTGGCCAAGTCCTGGGCAAACACCCTTCGGGTCTCATCTAAAAGAAGCTCTTTGGCTTCTTCGCGGGACAAACCTGAAGTTTTTTCTAACCTGGCGAGATAGTCGGCTCTGAGTTTGTCCAGGTATTGTTTGTCGTCTTCCAAATCCTGGAGGCGACGGTTGACTTCTTCTAAAAGCTGCTCAGCTTTGGTGAGGGAAGAAGGAGGATCAGTTGAGTCCGCCTGACCCGAGGGAGAGTAGAAAGCCATGGTTAAAAGCATTAGTTAACATTATTTTTATTATACACATTTTTTAACACCTTCTCAATGACATCCCAGGAAAAGCCGCGGGAATAGAGAAAGCGGGTGGTCTTGAGCCGGAAATCGCGGCGAGGCAGACGATCCCATATCTTTAACTTTTTTTGAAGTGCATTTTTTGCCAACTCGGTTTCGTCGAGACTTGAGACCGGAGATGGAAGATTTGAGATATCTACTCCTTTTGTTTTCAGCTCCTGAATCAGGAGGCGGCGGCCGCGGGGTCGGGAACGGGAACGAGATTCGACAAGCCATTTAGAAAAGGCGGCGTCGTCGATAAGTTTGAAATTGGTTAACTTATCAATAACTTGATTAATTAAAGCTGTGTCTGAGGTCTTCTTTGTCAAATAAATTTCTATCTCGCGGCGGCTTCTGGGGCGAATGGAGAGAAACTTGAGAACGGAGTTGAGCAGTTGGTGGTATTGAGGTGTCACTCAGTTTCGACTTCGCCGACTTGTTTAGGTAGAGGCGTTTTGGAGTTTTTGACTGATTTCCAAATAGCTTCCTCTATGGCTTTGGCGACTTTAGGGTTTTCGGCCAGGAAGGTCCGAGCGGCTTCCCGGCCCTGACCTAAAATAGTGTCGCCGAGATAGATAAAAGCGCCTTTTTTGGTGAGGATCCCCAACTCGATACCGACGTCGATAAGACCTCCGACTTTGGAAATACCGCCGGTGTTTAAAATATCAAATTCGGCAATTCTGAAAGGCGGAGCGAGTTTATTTTTGACTATCCGGGCGCGGTGACGGGAACCGATAACCGTATCCCCATCTTTTAAAGTCTCGATTTTTCTAGTATCAACACGGACTGAAGCGTAAAACTTGAGAGCCATACCACCCGTCGTCGTCTCGGGGTTGCCGAACATAACCCCGATTTTCATTCGGAGTTGATTGGTAAAAATAACCGCGGTGTGGCTTTTGGAAATGGCACCGGTTATTTTTCGCAGAGCTTGGGACATCAGCCGGGCCTGAACACCCATGACGGCGTCGCCCATCTCGCCCTCCAGCTCCGCCCGGGGGACTAAAGCCGCTACCGAGTCGATAACAATGACATCGATAGCGCCGGAACGGACTAAAGTTTCCACAATTTCCAAAGCCTGCTCGCCGCTGTCGGGCTGGGAAACATAAAGATTGTCCAAATCAACGCCGATGCTTTCCGCCCGGGCAGGATCGAGAGCGTGCTCGGCGTCAATGAAAGCGGCGGTGCCGCCGGCCCGCTGAGCTTCGGCTATGCAATGCAGAGCAACGGTAGTTTTACCAGATGCTTCGGGGCCATAGATCTCGGTTACCCGGCCGCGGGGAAAACCACCAATTCCCAAGGCTACATCCAGAGCAATCGAACCTGTAGGTATAACATCAACTGCTAAACGGCCTTTCTCCCCGAGTTTCATAATCGAGCCCCGACCAAACTGCTTTTCTATCTGATCCATTGCGATTTTGATGGCCTGAAGTTTTTGGTCTGTACTCATGATTGATCCCAATATACAGGCACTGGAAAAAAAAGCAAGGGATCACTTATTTGAAGTTTTGCGGGGTTTTTCCGGTTTGGCGGGAGACGGGGTGTTTGTCTGAGACAGATTCACCAGCCAGGACAGGCTATAATAAGCAAACAGGCCGAAACTGAAAAATGACAAAATCTGATTGGGAGCCAGTAATATGACTGAAGACAATAAAAGGGGCAATACCGAGGCGTAAACCGCCAGATTGAAACCGCCGGTGAAAGTGGTGAGAGGCTTTTTTAACAACCTGGCAACGAACAATAAAATCAGACCCCAGAAAAGGAAAGAGATCATTTTGTAAACCCAGAAAAACAAGTTGATTACGCAGGTTATGGCTAAAGCGGCCAAAACGGCCAGAAACCAGAGGAAAAACTGGTGGCCGGAAAGCCAGTCGACAATCTGGGATTTGGCTAAGGAAAAATCGGGCAGACGTTCGAAGGTACGGGTTTGGGTGGCTCCGGCGGAAGTTTTGACTATTATCCGATCCGATAATATCAACAGTCCAGACGGATATTGATCCAGGTCAACGGGGGCGCCCTCAGTGTTGAGAATAAACGCAAATTGGGGATCGATGACAGAAAAGGGTTGGGAAATAGTAGTGGAGAGCCGGCCGTTTCTAAGATTAATTTCACCGTCAGGAAGACGGTCTTTGGCCAACCGGGGAAATTGGGGGATAAAATGGGTGAATCCGGCAATGACTAAAACCAGAGGGATGAGAGAAAACAGCAGGAGATATTTTGTCCAGTACCAGACGACTTTGGGCCAGGGAAGTAAAACAATCTTGGCACCGTAAGTTTTGTCCTGGAGACTGGTGATGGTTTCTTTGAAAGTTGCCAGCATGGGTAGATTTTATCCCAATTTAATATTGATCGCCAGTAGAACTCACCCCCTTAATCTCCCTCTCTTGATTCAAGAGAGGGGGGGTATTTTTACAATTAATTTGTTAAAATTCGTGATACGGGGCGGAGTTTGACAGCAGAATTCGCGCATGGGGTGCGTGAGGACAGGGTGCAATTCCCTGCGCCCCGACTAATGAATGATGAAACAGAATCTGAGGCTGTTTAAAGCTGGTGGGGCAAGCCTGGAATATTTCGAGGCCGGATCGCAAACTCCGGTTGTTTTTTTACCGGCTCTAGGTTGCAGCGGAACAACATATAAGGAAGTGATTGACCTGCTTTCCCAGTCTTGTCACGTATTTGTGCCGAATTTATATTTCAGCATAAATAACTATGCAATTTCGAGGCTCGAGGACTATGTGGGAGTTTTGCAAGAGTTTATAAAAATAAAAAAGCTGACAAACATCATCTTAATAGGACATTCTTATGGTGGCGCGGTGGCGCTGAAACTGGCAGAATCGAATAAAAAAAATATATCAAAACTGATACTAGTTGATTCAGCAGGGTTACCTGTACCATACTCTTTAACACAATTATTCTATCTGCTATTTGTCAAAACCTGGCACGAACTAAAATATACAAACCAACTATCAATTTTAGGACGATTAGTCTGGGACTTTTCTTTTTTTGTCTTAAAATCACTCCCCCAGTGGTCAAAAACGACAAAAGAAATTGGCCGGGTTGCCCAAGAAACACAAATACAATTTCAAAATATTCATGTTCCCACGCTTTTATTGTGGGGCAAGACAGATGAAATACTTTCATTAGAATATGCAGAGAAACTACATAAATTGTTGCCGAACTCAAAGCTTATTAAAGTTGAAGGAAATCACGACTGGTTATTGTTCAGATATAAAGAATTTGGAAAGTTGTGCTTCTTATGATGGCTTTCACACCTTTAAGGTGTGATAGATTTAATATGTGCCAGGTAGAGAAGAACCTTTGGTGACCGGGGAATATTATCACATTTATAACCGGGGAATAACCGATTTAGATACTTTTCAGACCCAAAAAGATTATCTTCGCTTTGTTGAAATATTTAACTACTACAAACTAATTAAGCCTCCTATTCGATTTTCTTATTACTTGCGTCTGCCTGATGAGAGAAAGGAGCAATTGCTGTCCAATATTGTAAATTCCCAAAGAAAAGTTAAGGTTATTTGCTATTGCCTGATGCCTAACCATTTTCATCTTCTGATAAAACAAATAGCAGATTTTGGTGTTTCTAACTTTTTAAGTCAAAGCACAAACAGTTATACCCGTTATTTCAATACCAAAAGATTTCGCAAGGGGCCAATCTTTCAAGGTACATTTAAGTCTGTTGGAATTGAAAGCGAAGAACAACTAATACATGTTTCCCGATATATTCATATTAACCCATATTCGGCGGGGGTAGTTAAAACTACTAAAGATTTAGAAAATTACCCTTTTTCATCGTTCTCTGAATTTATCAGCGATGAAGTATCTCCAATTTGTGACAAGCAGCCAGTATTGAGTTTGTTCCCATCAAAAGAGGAGTACCGGAAATTTGTTTTAAACCAAGCAGATAATCAGCGCCAGATAGAATTTATTAAACATTTGGTATTAGACACGTAGCCTTCACACCTTTAAGGTGTGATACAGCCGCAACGATAACCCGGGCAAGGTAGCCCTCCAGACCTGGATAAAAGAGGCGCTTTCGACTTTCAAATTCAGTCGGTAGAAGGTTTTGGGGGGTCTGATTCTAAGAAAGCGATGAAATCTTCTATGTAGGGATACTCGTGGTCGGAGCGGGGTTTGGAGATTATTTTCAAATTAGGGTTCAGAGAATGAAGAAACTTTTCGGCTTGGGTATAACCTCCGTGGTTGTCGTCAGCGTTTTGAATGCAGAGTATCTTATCTGAGGGGAAAGTTTTTAGCGGTTGGTAATAAGTTTCGTCACCGGGTTTAAAGTCGAGGATGGGAATACCGCAAAAAATGACTTTATTCACTAAATCCGGTTTTTGTTTAAGCACTCCCATAGCGACAGCAGTGCCAATAGACTTGGCGAGAATATTTACCTGCCTGCTGTCAACAAAGTCAATTAGTTTCCGGGTCTCTTTATCCAGCCAATCAGGATCAGCGGTGCCGGTTTCCCAATGGGCATAATTTATGACAATGGCAGGAGTTGTTGAGTCAAGAGCGGATTGGGTTTCTTCGGCCCAAGCCTGGTTTTTAGGAGAATATCCAGGCAGAATAATAGTTTGCATAATTATGGGCTTTCACACCTTTAAGGTGTGATAGATTTGGGATTGCGTTTGGTGCCTAGAGCGCAAGCTGAAGATACTTTGAAGCCGGCAGATTCGGCTTCTTTCCCGGTACAAAACCAGCGGTCGCCCTCAAACCGCCTGATTGTAACTAAGGAATAATAGGGGCAATCCGGAGTGAGATATAAAAACTCATCGCGGTCGAGATCGTGGTTGCCTTTGATGGGGCATTTGGGATCGGGCGGAGTGTCGTCAGTGCAAGCGGATGAATAAATGCCTAGTTTTTGGGTTTTGGCGTATTCATGGGCCGCTTTCATAGCTTCTTTGCCGCTGCCGGGTTCACTGCGGTAGGCGGCGAATCCTTCCCTGATCATAATTTCGTTGATGAATTTGCCGTCGACATAAACTAAAGCGACTATCCGGCCAAACTTATCCACCACCGGCTCTTTGAGCTGAACTTTCCCTTTTTTAAGAAGCTTTCCTAAGCGAGAATAGCTCTCGGGGCCATAACAGTTGTCCTTTTCCGGAGCGTCGATGCCGAAAAGGCGAACAGTTTGCTTGTTTTGTTCCAGAATGAACGTGTCCCCGTCTGCAATTTTGTAAACCGTTTCCCGGGGATCAACAAAACTTATATTTTTAACTGCCAGAGCACTGCCGGCAACAACTACGGCCGTGAGAACTACAGCACCTAGTTTTTTAGCCGGCATTGGTACCAGTATGACACTTTTTCCTCCTCGTCCCACCAACTTTGTCACTTGCTTTAGCCTTCACACCTTTAAGGTGTGATGTGTAACTAGCGCTTGGGAGATTGTTTCTTTCTTCTGGATTTGCCGCCCATGCCGACCATGCGGCGCTGACGTTCCCGGGAGTCACGGGTGAGAAGACCGGCTGTACGAAGAGCGGTTTTGTAATCTTCTTTAAGGGAAGCCAAAGCCCTGGCTAAACCTAATACCACCGCGTCCAGTTGACCCGACGGGCCGCCGCCGTGAACTTTGACCGAGGCGGAATATTTGGAAAGAGAGAGAAGGTTAAAAGGGAGTGAATATCTGGACTGAGCCAAAGAGCCGGGGAAATAAACCGCAGAGGGTTTACCGTTGACCGTAATTTCACCGGCGCCGGATGTGAGGCGGATTGAAGCAATGGCAGACTTTCTGCGGCCGATGGCGCGGGAGATGATTTTGGGCTTTGTTTCAGACATTTTCTAATTTTATAAATATTTAAATTTTTAATTTTTAATCAAATATCAATTTTTAATTTCTGAATTTTTAAACTGGGACTGATAGGGGTGGTCGGGACCGGGATAAACGTGGAGGTGTTTTAATAACCTGGCTTTGAGCTTATTGTCCGGAAGCATGCCGGAGACGGCGTGAATAATTATCCGTTCGGGGTGAGTTTGGCGCAGGATTTTAAGAGAAGTAATTTTCATACCTCCCGGGTAACCGGAATGACGATGGTATATTTTTTGCTGTTCCTTTCGACCAGAAACTTTGACCAGGCCAGCGTTTACCACTACGATATGGTCTCCGATATCCAGGTGCCGGACGAAGCTGGTTTTGTGCTTACCCATGAGGATGGAGGCAATCTGAACAGCAAGGCGACCCAATATCTGATCGCGGGCGTCGAAGAAATACCAGGTTCGGGTTGTCTGACCGGATGAGGGGGACAAAGTCTGCATGGCTTATTTTAGAATTATTTAACAAATTCCAGCCGGACCATGGGAGTATTGTCTCCAGTACGATTACCCATTTTAACCAGACGGAGGTAGCCTCCAGGGCGTGTCTTGAAGCGAGGGGCAATGTCGTGAACCAGCTTGTGGACTAATTCTTTGTCCAAAATAACTTTCTCTATTTGACGGATATCATTGAGGCGGGCTCGCCGGGCCTGAGTAACCAGTTTTTCAATCAACGGCTGGGCGGCTTTGGCTTTGGCTTCGGTGGTTTCAATGGCTTCAGAGCGAATAAGAGCTCCTGCCAATCCCTTGAGGAGAGCCTGGCGTTGACCGGTGTCCCGATTTAGTTTCTTGCCGAAAACGTTGTGGGGCATACGCACCCTATCCTAGTTCAAAACCCCGCTGGGTAAGTGCGGCATCAATAACTTTGACAGATTTACCGCCTAAATTTTTGACTTTGGCTAGTTCGGCCCGAGGAACCGTGAGAAGGCTGGATACAGTGTCAAAACCAGCCTTTTGAAGAGCGTTGGCTATGCGGGTGGGTAAATCCAACTCCTCGATGGCAATATTGCTGCCCGCTTGGGGACGGGTGGAGACATCGGTGGAGGCTGAAACCGCAGCCGCCTGTTGGGGGTGAACAATACTAGTGAAATAACTGACCAAGATAGAAGCGGCTGTAGTAAGAGCAGTTTGGGGTGATAAGGTACCGTCGGTAGTGATATCCAGCATTAACTTGTCGTAATTAGTCAGCCGGCCCACGCGCGTGGCGGCAACTTCGTAGTTTACCCTGACTACCGGAGTAAAGCTGGCATCGGTAGGAATAACCCCAATAGTGGTGCTGGTCCTATCTTCGGCCGGAGAGTAACCGAAGCCCGATTCGATGGTGGCTTCTATTTCGAGGTGAGAGTTTTTGTCCGCCAAATGAGCGATTATCAGTTTGGGGTTGGCAATGGTGACGTCAGGAGGGGTGACGAATTGACCAGCCGTGACTTCACCCGGACCTTTAGCAGAAAAAGTGATGCGGGCGGGCTGATCTTTGGTGTAAGTAGGGCGGATTTGTTTGACGGCTAAAATCAGCTGGACAACATCCTCACGCACACCCGGCAGAGTGGTAAATTGGTGGCTGGCCCCCGAAATACTGACGCTGGTGACGGCTGCACCGGGGATAGAGGTATAAAGCACTCGCCGGAGGGCATTGCCTAAAGTGTGGCCAAAACCCTGAGGCAAAGGCTCGATAATAAACTTTCCGAAGTAGTCGGAAAGACTCTCAGTGGTAATAGTAAATTGAGGTTCTTGCATTTAGCGCGAATAGAACTCGACAATGAGTTGTTCATTAACGGGACTGTCAATTTCGCTACGATCAGGAAAGCGGGTCACATGACCCGCTGCAGCTTGGCGCTTGAGCCAGGCGGGGGGAAGATAATCAAGATTTCCGAGGCGCTCTTTGACGTGTGGAATTTCCATCGCCACTTTTTGTAAGGTAATAGTTTGACCAGCTCGTACCTGAAAAGAGGGAATGTTTACAACCGCCCCGTCGACAACCACATGGCCATGGGAAACAAGTTGTCTAGCCATGGAGCGAGAAGGGGCAAACCCAAGACGATAGACGATATTATCCAGACGGGTTTCCAGCAACCGGAGAAGGACTTCCCCGGTCTTGCCTCTTACCTTCCTGGCTTTTTCAAAGTACCCTCGAAATTGTCTTTCCATTATACCATAAATTCGCCGAATCTTTTGCTTTTCCCGAAGCTGGGTGCCGTAGCTGGTAGGGCGGCGGCGGGAACCCTTGGCCCCGTGCTGTCCGGGAGGCTGGGTCGCCCGGCGAAGCTTGTTGCCTTTGCCAAACAAGTCTACCCCCTCCCGTCGGGATAATCTGTTTTTTGGTCCGGTGTAGCGTGCCATATTAGTCGTTGGTTACCAACGAAAATGGGCGAAGGCTTTATTGGCTTCGGCCATACGGTGAGTATCCATCTTTTTCTTAATCGCCCCACCGGTACTATTAGCGGCGTCTATTATCTCCACCGCAAGTTTGTCGGCAAAGGTATGAAATTGGGAATTGGGACGGGAAATGGCGGCTGTGATAAGCCAACGGATAGCCAGTGAGTCGCGACGGGGTCCGCGAACCGGGGACGGGACTTGATAAGCCGCTCCACCGATTCTCCTGGAGCGGACTTCCATTTGGGGTCTGATGTTCTCCAAGGCAGTAAGAAAAACAGGTAAAGGCTCCTGCCCTGTTTGATTTTTAATAATTCCAAACGCGGTGTAGACCTGAGCCCGGGCGACAGATTTTTTTCCGCTTTTCATGACCCGATTGATCAATTTGGTAACTATGTCCGACTGAAAATTAGGGTCAGGGGTAACAATTCTTTTGGGAGCTGGTTTACTGCGCATATCAGCTGGCGGCGGCAACTTTGGGTCCTGAAGTAACTTTGGTCCCATAACGACTACGGCCTTGTTTGCGGGATTCCACCCCAGAGGCATCATATTTGCCTCTGACAATGTGGTATTTGACTCCCGGCAAGTCTTTGACTCTGCCTCCACGGACGAGGACTATGGCATGTTCGGCTATGTTGTGGCCAATCCCCGGAATATAAGCGGTAACATCGGTTTTATTTGAAAGGCGAACACGGGCTACTTTTCTTAATGCCGAATTAGGTTTTCTGGGAGTCATGGTCTTGACAATAGTAACTACTCCGCGTTTGAAAGGATTCACGGAGGTGGTAAATCGCCTATCCTTGGCGTTAAAAGACCGACGCAGAACAGTGGAATGGGCCTTTTTGACCTTAGTTTTACGTCCGATTCTTACGAGCTGGCTGATAGTAGGCATAACGCGGCTAATTATATAACAGCCCGGTCAGGGCTGGTGGGAATAAGACGGCCAATAATCACGTTTTCCTTAAGGCCTAAGAGGGGGTCAATCCGCCCTTCGATTGCGGCTTCCGCCAGCTGGGAGGTGGTCTCGATAAAAGAAGCGGCAGACAGCCAGGAACCGGTTTTCAGGGCGGCTCTGGTGATACCCAAGACGACTACCTGGGCCGAGGCCGGTTCGCCGCCGGCGGCCAGCGTCTTGGTGTTTTCGGCTTCAAATGCAGCCCTATCAATAATGTCTCCAGGCAGAAGAGTGGTGTCTCCCTGGGAGAGTATCCGGACCCTGTCACTCATCCGGCGGACAATTACCTCAAAATGCTTATCATGAATCGGCACCCCTTGGGATTCATAAACCAGCTGGATTTCCTCTATCAGGTACTCCTGAGCCCCATGCTGGCCTCTGACTTCCAAAACCTCCTTTATATCCAAAGAGCCTGTGGCTAATTGAGTACCGGCAGATATCAAATCGCCATCTTCGACTTTGAGCTCGGCAGTTAAGGGGATGAGATACTCCCTCTCTTCGACCGGTTTGACAGAGGCGTTGCGGATCCGGATTTTGTAACCCTCACCCGTCTCGACTACTTCGACCTTACCCGAAATTTCCGCCAGGGGTGAGACCATCTTGGGTGTCCTGGCCTCAAACAGCTCTTCTACTCTGGGTAAGCCCTGGGTGACGTCGATACTACCGACCGACAAACCCCCGCGCTTACCATGCAAAGTCATTTGAGTCCCGGGTTCACCGATACTTTGAGCGGCAACTACTCCTACGGGCTCACCGACATTTACCATAGCCATGGCGGACAGGCTCCAACCATAACAAGCGGCACAAATGCCGTGCCTGGCTTTGCAGGTCAGCGGAGAGCGAACCACCACTTGGGCAACCTGAAGCTGATCAAGCCGGGTAACTTTTTCTTCATCCAACAGGGTGCCGGATGCAAATAATACTTTGCGGGATTTGGGGGAAATAAGGTCGGCGGCCAAGATTCGTCCAAAAATACGGGAGACGAAAGATTTCGCCCGTTTTCCCGTGCGAGAAATCGTGAGCCCAGAATCGCTATGACAGTCGTCAAGGCGGATGATCATGTCGTGGGCAACATCCACTAACCTCCGGGTTAAATAACCCGCATCGGCGGTCCTGATAGCCGTGTCCGACAAGCCTTTCCGCTCACCCCGAGCGGCGGAAACATATTCAAAAGTGGAAAAGCCTTCCCGATAGTTACTCTTTAAAGGAAGGTCAACAATACGACCCATAGGGTCGACAACCAGTCCGCGCATCGCTGATAACTGACGGACTTGTTCCCGGGAGGCTTTTCCGGCTCCGGCATTTATGATCACCCGGATAGGGTTTTCTACGTCGAACAGATCCCAGGTAGCATCGGCCAGTTTTTCCGTGGTATCAAGCCATATTTCCTGGACCAGACGTTTCTTTTCTTCAAAAGTAATAAGACCCAGGGAATAGTTGTTCTCGATCTCAGCAACTTTGGCGTTAGCCTGGTCAATAAAATCTTTTTTGGCGGGGGAAATCATGCAATCGGTGATACTGACAGAAAGTCCGGAGATGGTTCCCGCCCAAAACCCAAGAGCTTTGATATCGTCAATCAGTTTGACAATGGAAGCAGTATCAAGAAGCTTGAAAGCAGAGTTGAAAAGTTTGATCATAACAGAACGGTTCACCGGTTCGTTTATAAAGGGCAGTTTTTCGGGGAGAATTTCATTGAACAGCAGGCGGCCGGGAGTGGTGGCAATGATTTGATGGTTGACCTGGACTTTGGCTGACTGGCAGAGAGGGATGAACCCTGTATGAAAGGCAAGGATGGCTTCCTGCGGAGAAGCGAAGACGGAAGAGTGGACGGGAAGAACCGGATCTACCGAGGTGAGATAGAAATTACCCAGGGCGATTTCTTTGGCTGAAGGGATGGAAATAGGCGTGCCGTCTGCCGGTTTTCTTAAATTTTGCTCGGGCATCATCAATTCTTTGACTTCAGTTATGGCCTCCTGACTCAGGGGAACATGGACGGCCATCTGGTCGCCGTCAAAATCGGCGTTAAACCCGGCACAGATACAAGGATGGATTTGAATCGCCGAACCCTCAATCAACAAAGGGTAAAATGCCTGGATACTCAGCTTGTGCAAAGTGGGGGCGCGGTTTAAAAGGATGGGGTGATTTTTGGTGATTTCCTCAAGGATGTCAAAAACCTCGGGCGGACGAGTTTCCAGCATATTTTTTGCAGATTTGACATTGGGAGCTAAGCCTTGGACGATCATTTGTCTTAAAACAAAGGGTTTAAACATCTCCAAAGCCATATCCTTGGGCAAACCGCATTGATTAATCTTCAGTTCGGGTCCGACGACAATCACCGAGCGGCCGGAATAATCCACCCGCTTACCCAGTAAATTTTGCCGGAAGCGGCCTTGTTTGCCGCGCAGGATATCAGAGAGAGATTTGGAATGAGCGGAAGCAGGCAGCCGGCGAGCCAGAGTGGAGCGCTGGGATGAATCTATAAGAGCGTCGACTGCTTCTTGGAGCATTCTTTTTTCGTTTCGAAGAATTATTTCCGGGGCACCCAAATCAATCAGGTGCTTGAGACGGTTATTACGATTGATTACCCGGCGGTAGAGATCATTTAAGTCTGAGGTGGCAAACCGACCGCCGGAAAGCTGAACCATGGGGCGTAAATCCGGGGGAATGACGGGGAGGATCTTGAGGATCATCCAGGCGGGGTCAATACCAGCCCGCCTAAGCCCGTCAACCACACGTAACCGCTTAGTCGCTTTTATATGGCGCTGGCCGGTAGAGGTGGCTATTTCCTGACGTAAAGCATTGCTTAGGCTACCCAGGTCAAGGTGTCTGATGACTTCAAGGATTGCTTCTGCTCCCATACCTACGGTGGCAAAATCCAAAGCGGAATACTCCGCGAGTTTAGAATATTCTTCTTCAGTCAAAACACTGCCCGGGCGAAGATTTTCGACAATATCCAGAAGTCGGGTGTAAAAGTTGGAAGTCTTTTCTATTTCCGAAGCCTCCTGATCGATAAAGGCTTGGAGAACCTGCTTGGTTTTGAGCTGCAGCTGGTCCAAAGCCAGAGCGGCCGCATCTTCATTGAGAGACTGGTCTTTGAGAGTTTTTATTTCCTGAGCTTCGGATTTTTCCGCTTCTTTACGCCGGGACGAGAAGTCGGATTTGACAGCTTCTTTCTTTTCGGCTGTTTCCCGACGGAGGCGCTCTATGGTTTTTTCCCGAGCCGAATTATCAACCTGGCCGACTATATACTGAGCAAAATAAATGACAGATTCCAAAGCCTTGGGGGCTACATCCATAAGCAGGGACAGCCGGGAAGGAGCACCCTTAAAATACCAGACGTGACACACCGGTGAAGCCAGAGTGATATGGCCCATACGTTCCCGACGAACCCGGGAATGGGTAACTTCCACCCCGCATTTATCACAAATGATGCCTTTGTAGCGAATGCGCTTGTATTTGCCGCAGTAACATTCCCAATCTTTGACCGGGCCAAAAATACGCTCATCGAATAGGCCGTCCTTTTCCGGACGAAGAGTCCGGTAGTTAATGGTTTCGGGTTTCGTGACTTCGCCGCGAGACCAGGTTTTAATAATATCTCCGGAGGCCAGCTTCAGCTGGAGGGCAGAAAAGTCATAAATATTTTTGAATGAATCCTCGCGGATATCGGTTTTTTGGGTCATATCTTATGGTTATTCGTTTTGAGCCAACAACTCATTGGAAGAGGTAATTTGAGTGTCATTAATAAGGACAGCTGCGTCATCGGTAACGGGTGGAGTAACGGAGGCAACGGCTGTATCGTCGACAGGTTTGGTTTTGATCCCAATCGGGATAACCTGAAGACCCAGGCTTTGGAGTTCTTTGACCAAGACGTTAAAGGATTCGGGAACAGAACTGGTGGGTATTTCCAGACCCTTGACTATAGCCTCAAAGGCTTTGGCCCGGCCAACCACGTCATCGGATTTGATAGTCAACATTTCCTGGAGAGTGTGGGCTGCACGATGAGCTTCCAAAGCCCAAACTTCCATTTCTCCTAGTCGTTGGCCTCCCATTTGGGCTTTACCTCCCAGCGGTTGTTGAGTTACCAAAGAATAAGGGCCGGTAGAGCGGGCATGAGTCTTATCCTCAACCATATGGTGAAGTTTGAGAATATAGCCTACCCCAACTACCGTGGGTTTTTCGTAAGGCTGTCCGGAACGACCATCAATAAGAGTAGTCTTACCACTGACGGGAAGGTTGGCGGCACGCATTTGGTCGGCGATTTGGTCCTCGGCAATTTTTTCAAATACGGGGACAGCGATTTTGTGACCAAGGACACTTTCAGCCCAACCTAAACGAGCTTCCAGCAGCTGGCCCAGGTTCATACGAGCCAGAACGGAGATGGGGGAAATCATGACATCCACGGGGGTACCGTCCAGTAAGTGGGGCATATCCGCCACTGGAACAATTCGGCTGATCACTCCTTTATTGCCGTGCCGCCCCGCCAGCTTGTCGCCGACGCTGATTTTTCTGGTTTGGGCGACTTTGACTAAGACTTTTTTGTTTACACCGGGAGGAAGTTCATCCCCGGTCTGTCGGTCCAAAACCTGAATGTCTACAACGATTCCTCTTTCTCCATGGGGCATGCGCAACGAGGTATCACGAACGTCGCGGGCTTTTTCACCAAAAATTGCGCGGAGTAATCTTTCCTCAGCTGAGAGCTCAGTTTCTCCTTTGGGAGCTATTTTTCCAACCAGAATATCATTCGGATTTACTTCAGATCCGATGGTAATTATACCTTCTATATCCAGGCTGGCCAAAAATGTTTCCCCGACGTTGGGAATATCCCGGGTGAGCTCTTCGGGACCCAATTTTGTGTCGACCACGTCTGCTTCATATTCCTCAATGTGAATGGATGTAAGCACATCTTCTCTGACTAACCTATCCGAGATAACAATGGCATCTTCGTAACCCAGTCCTTCGAACGAAGCATAGGCGATAAACAGGTTTTGCCCCAAGGCGAGTTCCCCCTCCTGAGAAGCCGGACCGTCGACTAACAACTGGCCCCGGGTAATCTTTTGGCCGATAGACACCGCAGGCTGCTGATTGAAACAGGAGCTTTGGGAGGTGCGTTTAAATTTGAGCAGGTGATAAGTTTCCGAATCGCCTTTGAGAGTGATGTTTTCCGCGGGTTTATCATCGACAGTTTTTTTATCCAGTTTGATAACGATTTTTTCCGAGTCGACGTACGAAACTACTCCGGAGTTGCGTGCATAAACACACCAGCCAAGAGCACCGGCGATATCCCGCTCCATGCCGGTACCTATAACCGGACTGGCCGGCCGAAGAAGCGGAACTGCCTGAGTCTGCATGTTGGCTCCCATGAGAGCCCGGTTGGCCGCATCATTGGCCAGAAAAGGGATCAGAGAGGCAGAAGTACCAACTACCTGGCGAGGTACTGCGTCAATCAGATCAACGGTGTCGATGGGACCTTCCATAAAATTTCCCTGATAACGGATAGGCAACCATGTCTCGATCACATATCCGCGGTTGTCAATATGCACATCGCCGTGGGAGATGTGGTATGACTCTTCATCATCAGCGGTAAGGTAAACCAAGTCATTCCCTATTTTGACCCGGGTTTTGCCGCCCACTTTTTCCTTGATAAGTTTTCGGTAAGGAACTTCTAAGAAACCGAAATCATTAACGCGGGTGTACAAAGAAAGATAGGTAACTAAGCCGATGTTGGCTCCTTCGGGTGAACGGACAGGGTCGATCCGACCGTATTGACTACTGTTGACGTCACGGATGCTAAACGAGGCCCGCTCCCGGGTAATGCCTCCCCTGCCCATGACAGTCAGGCGGCGGAGATGGTCTATCTCCGAAAGAGGGTTGGTTTGCTCGAGAATCTGAGACAACTGAGAACTGCGGAAAAACTCATTTACCGCGGCAATAACCGGCCGGGCGTTGACCAACATAGAGGGAACAACCAGTTCGTCAGTCGAAACCAAGCTCATTTTTTCTTTGATAGCCCGTTCCAGACGTAACAGGCCATCCCGAAAAGCAGTCTGGGCAACCAGTTCGCCTACCCGACGGATCCGGCGATTGGCCAAATGGTCAATATCGTCAACCTTGCCATGGCCATTTTGCAAACCGATAAGGTAAGCGATGGCAGATACCAGGTCATCTCTGGTCAGGACCAGCTGATCGGAGTTCAAATTGAGGCGTTTGTTAAGTTTGTACCGTCCGACCTGACCCAAGTCGTAACGCCGGGGATTAAAAAACAGGTCATACATCAGACGCTGGGCATTTTCCAAAACAATCGGCTCACCGGGGCGCATTTTTTTATAAATTTCAACCAAGGCTTCTTCCGCGGTTTTGGTGGTATCTTTGGCCAGAGAACTTTCAAGGTAATGGTGGGAAGAATCAGTGTCGACCTGAGAAAAAGCGGTGGTGAGCTGGTCCGGATCGGACAGGCCCATAGCCCGAAGAAGAGTGGTAACGACAAACTTGCGCCGCCGATCAATCCGGACAGAAATAACATTAGCTCTGGAGATTTCAAATTCCAGCCAAGTGCCACGAATCGGGCGCAGTTCTGCAGTATGCAACAATCGTCCCGATGCGGCATCGAGCTCGAGTCCAAAATATACTCCGGGAGAGCGTACCAATTGGTTAATGACGGCTCTTTCTACCCCGTTGATTATAAATGTACCCCGATTGGTCATTTGGGGTATATCGCCTAAAAATACTTCCGCAGAGGTATTCTTTCCAGTTTGCTTATTAGTAAGCCTGGTTTTAACCCGGAGGGCCGCGGCAAAAGTGAGGCCTTTGTTAAGAGCGTGTTGGGGAGAAATACCGGGTTTTTCTATAGAGTGATCAAGGAATTCCAGAGTCCAGTTTTTGCCAGTAAAGTCTTCGACAGGATTGATTTCAGATAAACTGTTTTTGATGCCATCAGCGAGAAAACCGCGCCATGAGTCATGCTGAATCCGATTTAATTCAAGGGGGGGGAGATTAGGATATGATTGTCCCCAAAAAATGCGGTTGGCTGGCTTCATTTCGAGCTTGGTGTCGGGCGGAAAAAAGAAAAAGGCCTTTTTCGGCGCAAAAAGGCCGGCTAATTTTACCTAGCCTGCTAATAGAATGTCCCACTTATATCAAAGCCGGAGATATTTGTCAATGTTTGAATTATGTTCGGACAAGGACTCGGCATAATGGGTGACCCCGTCCGGATCTGTCAAATAGTACCAATAGGGGGAAGTTTGGGGGGTAAGAACTGCCGTAATCGCAGCCAGACCGGGATTGGCTATAGGGGAAGGAGGAAGTCCAGGGCTGAGATACGTATTGTATACCGAAGGGATCCGGGTGTCAGCTACCGGCTGCCACCAGTCACAAGTGAGTAATTGATTCCGGCATCTGATTGTATCGGAAGCGTATTGAACAGAAGCATCAACCTGTAAAGGCCATCCCGCCTCGAGACGCTTGAGAAGTATACCGGCAATCAGCGGGCGATCCTGATCCTGGTTGGCTTCGCGTTCAACCAGTGAAGCGACAATCAGTAAAGAATATTTTTGTGCCAGGTCCAGTCCGGACTTGCGGGTAAAATTTGAGGTGAGTATTGATATTGCCTCCGGGGCAGAAATGGTTTGAGATATCAAATAAGTGTCAGGGAAAAGTTGGCCTTCCAGCGAAGCTGTCAGAGTCATGAATTTTTCAGAATCAAAGTTTGAGTTGGGGCCGGATAAACTTTCGGCCATTCGGGCTGCGATTTGCTCCCGCCGCCAGCCTTCAGGAAGAGTCACCCAAATGTCTTTGGGACCAACCTTAAGTTGTCTGAGCAGTTCGGGAGTAGATAGGCTGGGGGAGAGAACGTAACCTCCGGGTTGGATAAACTTTTCCCAGGCGGACAGTCGGAGATAGATTTTGGCAACAAGACTTGAACGAATCAGTTTTTGGGCTTTTAATTTTCGGATAACTGACGTTGCCGACTCGTCTTTGGTGATCACAAAAGAAATTTTCGCGGGAGTTGGGGAGACAGGCCGGAGCAGATATAATCCCAAGATAAAGACGGCGAGAGATAAAAAAAGGATTGCGAGAAGGAGTTTCACACTTCTTCAAAAAGAGCGCGGCGATATTTTCCGGTAGTTTGTTCCTTGATAAAGATGCGGCGGCACTTCGGGCAAACTGTCTTTGTGCCTTTGGCATGCGGTTCCACCTGACCCGAGTTTAAGTCACTGCCGCAACCTACACACCGACCCTGGGACAAAAGCCAGGCTTGAACCGGAGCGATAACATTTTTGAACATCTGGCATTGACTTTACTGGTTTGGAGGAACCGAGTCAAGTTATTTTTTGCGGCGATAAAAGGGAAGTTTATCCTCGATTTTTTCGACTAATTCACTGATGACCAGCGGCGGCGTTTCGAGTTCCTTTTCCAGGCTGGATTGAATTCTGGTGGTATCAACCGGAGTCAGCATCCTTTCTAACTCCGGGTCGGGCTCGGATTTGGGGAAATGGACTTTGTAAATTTGGGAAAGAAGCTTGAGACATTTAGTAATTTCTCTTTCCGCAATTTCATTAATCTGCAGGTGTATTTCTTCGCGCAAGGTATCGATTGTAGATTGGCGGTTCTGACTGATGAGAACGAAAATCGCAAGTGCAATGGCCTCAAGCGAAACCAGCATAGTGAGGAAGGTAAACGGGTAGGGATCAACGATGGTGAATCCGGGAATACGGCCGGTATTGCCCAGAATCCAAAAAACGAACAAGGTTAAATTAAGGATAAAAAAAGTGAAACTGCCGGAAGCACGATTGATTTGGTCAGCCAGGAGTTCCGGGAAACGGCGGTGCTTCAGTAGCTTGGCTTCGATGGAATGAGGGTTCGGCATAGTTTAAGTGTGACCCGACGGACTTGGAGTGTCAAGCCAGTTTTGGAGAATCAGGGCGGCGGCGGCTGTGTGCTCGAGACGAGCCCGTTTGCGCTGACCTGTATGGCGCAAAGACATTAGGGCATCATGGGAGGATAGAGTTTCATCCACAACTATAAGTTCGAAGTTTAAGTTTCGCAGTTCGTCGATAAATTTTTTGACTTGTTGTTTGAGGGGGCCGTCGGGCAATCCGATGATAATGGCTTTAACAGCGTGTTTTTCAGCTAGGGTGGAGATGATATCCAAGGCTTTTGAGGTATTAATAGTGGCCAGAGGCTGGGCCAATGGACCAGCGGCCAGAGCCACGCCGATTTTTTTGGCTCCATAATCAAGACCCAGATAATTCACAAGCTTAGTTTACCAGCTCGGCGGTGGCGACAAAGCGGCGCCAGTAAGTGCCTAAGGGGACACAGGTAATAAGAGTAAGCTGGTAACGATCGTAATGCTGGGTCAGAACCTCGATCTGGTTGGGGCGAACTTCCTGGGTTTTTTTGATAACGTAGCGGTAAGTAATACCGTCATATTTAACAATCACCTCGTCGCCGACTTGGGCTTTGGGCAAGGGATTAAAAATGGTCAAGGGATAGCCGGGGCGATACAGCTGAGGCAAAGAGGAATGACCAAAGACAACGGTGTTGCCGTAACTGCCGGGTAAGACGGTGCCGGGATAGTGGATGGCATTTTGCTTGAGATCGGTGCCGTTGACCTCCACAGTGACGTCCTGCATCTGCAGGCGGGGTATAGACAGAGAGAAATGCGTGACTTTACTGGGTGGCGGGCTGGGAGAAGAGGGGGCATTTTCAAACCATGAGGTGGCCAGAGTATAGTCGATGCTGGCCAATCCTAAGGCATTAACAACAAAGGTAGCAGGGCGGCCGGAGGTAGCGGTGGGATCAAGAAGCCGGGGATTGGGATAAAGCAGGAAACGAAGGTGGGACAAGGCGATAGGGAAGACGGCACTGGCAAGCAGAAGTACTCCGGCAAACAAAAAAAGGGTGGATATAATCCGGGTTGGCTTTTGGGACATTTAGGGTGAGGCCTGAATTTGAAGTTTAATCCGATCAGAAATATGGGGTAAGGTCAAAAATTTGGCGGGTAGGCGGGGGGAAACAACAAACTCAATTGCGGATACTGCAGGCAGACCACTAAGGAAATCGCGCGCGGAAGAAGCACTTTTGCCGGTAATACTTTTGATAATAGAGCCCGTTTCATACTCCGGCATGAGAAAAGCCTTGACCTCGACATTAAGCGAAACGGTATCCGCACCAGTGCTTTTGACAGTAAAGCTGTGACGAATATCTTCAGTAAGAGCGAATCCTTGCGGGACTAAAGGCTTCAGAGAGTTTGAAATCAGGCTATCCAGATCATTTTTTGAAAAAACAAGGCCACGGGCTTTGACTGACAAACGCAGTGTAACTTCGTCGGCTACTTCTCCTTCTTTATGGCTTAATTCTTCAGAAACAGTTTGTAATTGGACCGACTCGGTAACCAAGCTATCGGAAGCGGAAACTTTACCGGAGAGTTCCTGCTGGGCCAGGTCTTTCAAGCTGTCGGAAATTTTTGAGCGCAAGGAAGCCAGGTCGTCTTTGGCAACAGCTTTGACTTGTTGGCTGGTACCCCCGGAGAAAGCGGTGTCGTTTTTGGCCACGAAGTCCAGGGTGGAGAAATTTCCAATTTTAAATTGAGTACCGGCAGAAAGATTGCTATCACTTCCGATTTGGGCTGCTGTGACTTTGGCTGTGGTTTTGCCGGGCTGGTATGAATTCGGGTCGGCTGTTCCGGAGGCCGAAGCGACCTGGATTTCGGTATCAAACACAAATTTAGGTCCAGAAGGTGAAGTGATAACTGTGCCTGAGGGAAAAGTCCGGGGGACGGAGGTGCCGTTGATAACTGTAATCGAACCTACGGCTTTATCCCCAATTAACTTCGAACCGGTGGCGGGTAAGGTTTGGTCATCAGATACTGTGACCTCTAGAAATCCGGAAGGCAGTTGAGACTTAGTCGTGTCCACATCGGCGGTCTGGGCCGCGGCAGTAAGTTCAAACTGGTGAGCAAGAGGCTGGAGGTTAACTGATAGGACAACAGTCGCGGTAGGCAAGAACCAGTAAGCTGCCAGCAGGCCCAAACCCAAGGTAATAATCAAACCTATGCTGGCCAGGGGGGCAGGAAAAACGGACAAGCGGGGGAAACGAATCCGGGGAAAGGAAACAACGGGCAGACGAAAAGTTCGGCGAGCAGGTGCGGAGGCAGACGGGAGAGGGGGAAGGGGTACTGGGGAAGCCGGTTGGGGAGGAGGAAGGTGGGCCACGTCCGCTTCCGGGATAAATCCGAGGTCGGCTACTGACGCTGACTGCGACGGGGGGGTGGAAGGAGGACCAGAAGCAGGGATTGCATCCACGGTTTGAATCACTTCCCCCCCACCGGCAAGAGCGACAGCCCGGACGGTAAAGCCGGGAGACAAAATTTCAATTTTTGGGAAATGCAAAAAGGGCAAACGAGTCTGAGGCGCCTGCCAAGGATGTTTCAAAAGGGTCTGCTTAATTTCCTCCAGGTTCTGACTATCATCATATAAAAGTATCCGGGAAGGGAGCAGGTCCACGTGGCTGAAGCGGCTCAGGCCTTCGGTGACGTCGGAAACCACATCAGAGCTCCTGGTGACATAATTAGTCCGATCTATCTTACCAAGACGGGCTAGGGTCACTTCCAGATATTGGGGCCAAAAACCTAATAAAAGAGCGGTAATAGGAGTGCCTTCGGAATTTTGCAGGAACCTAACGACGGCTTCTGTCGTAACCACGAAACCAACCGCGGTCAGGGATAACTTCTGGGTCAGAATTTTGAGAGTTTTAAGATGCGGGGGGGAAATTTTTTCCTGATCGATCCAATCCGCCGGCAAACCTAAAATAACTTTTTGGGGTTGAGTATTACCGGAGCTGTCCACATGTTCTGCAGCGTCGGTCAAAGACCTGTCGCAAGCCTGAATCAGACTGTCGTCGCCGGTGCCGTCCCAGCTGACCCGATTACTAACGGACAAAACCTGAGGAGCGGCGTTGACGACTGTCCAGACGGCGCTGTTGACCGTATGGCGGTCGATTTCCAGGGCAAAAAAATATTCACGGGAAGAGGGAGTATTTTTTTTGAAAAATGGCAGGGGCACAGAGAGTTAATAGTTAATAGTTAATAGTGAATAGTAATAATTAATCGGTGATTTGGGCATAGAGGCGACGAATTCCTGAGCCGGCGGACTCTTCCTTGACTATCTTAATACGACCTATCATTCCAGTCGAGCTGACATGAGGCCCGACGCAAACTTCTTTGGAATAATCCCCTATCCGGTAGACAGAAGTGAGTTCCGGGTATTTTTCGGGGAAAAATGCCAAAGCTCCTTCAGCTAAAGCCTGACTTTTAGGCATTTCCCGACGGGTGACGGGTATGTCGGCAGTGATCTTGTCGTTAATAACGGTTTCGACTTTCTGTAATTGCTCGGGGGTAAGTTTTGCAGGATGGGAAAAATCGAATCTTAAACGCTCGGAGTTGATATTACTCCCCTTTTGTTGCACGTGATTTCCCAGTACGTCGCGTAATGCCTGGTGTAATAAGTGGGTAGCCGTATGGTATTTGACTACAGCTTCTGACTTATCCGCCAGCCCACCCCTAAACATCCCAGCCGAAGCAGTGCGGGATAACTCCTGGTGTTTTTGAAACTGCTTATTAAATTCTTGGCGGTCAAACTGCAATCCTTTTTCCTGATAAAACTCTTCTATAACATCTGGCGGTAAACCGTAAGTTTGGAATAAATCAAATGGGCTTACTTTTCCAATTTTTTTGAAGCTGTCTTTAAGGGTTTTGCGGAATTTGTCGTGCTCGTTGACAATAATTTCAATTATTTTATCAGTGTTAGCCTGATCAAAATAAGAAGTACCGGAGTAAGTGGAAAAAACCGCTTTGACGATAACCTGATAGTCAATATTTGAGGAAAGTTGCTGGAGTTTGACCATGGACCGACGAAGCAGGCGGCGTAAAAAATATCCCTGGGCTTTATTTGACGGGGTTACACCATCGGAAATTAAAAAAACAGAGGCTTTCAGGTGATCAGCAATAATGCGGGTAGTAGGAGAAATGTTTCCTCCAAGTACATCTATTATCCGGGTGTATAAATCAGTTTTAAAAATATCGGAGAGATTGTTGACGGAGGCAGTTAACCGTTCCAATCCCCCTCCGAAGTCAATATTGTTCTTTTCCAATGGAACAAATCCGCTTTCGGTTTTTTTGTAGGTCATGAAGACGGAGTTACCGATTTCTAAAAATCGGCCGCAATCACAATTCGGGTGGCATTCCGGTCCATATTTGGGATCGTGGGGGGTACCGAAATCATAAAAAACTTCACTATCCGGACCACCCGGTTCACCGACTGGCATATCAGCTTTGATTCCCGCTCGGGACCACCAATTTTTGGTTTCATCGTAGTAGAAAATATGGTCTTTTGGAATGCCTAAACTTTTCCAAATATCTGCAGTTTCTTCATCCCTGGAAATTTGGCTGTCCCCGGCAAAAACTGAAACGTAAAGTTTTTCCGAAGGCAAACCTAATTCTTTGGTCATTAATTCATGAAACCAGGCGAGTTGTTCTTTTTTGAAGTAGTCACCCAAAGACCAATTTCCCAGCATTTCGAAAAAGGTGTCGTGGCGGTTATCGCCGACTTCTTCGATATCCTGGCTACGAAAACATTTTTGGGAATTGACAAAACGTGTACCTAGGGGATGCGGTTCTCCCAGAAGATACGGGACCATGGGCTGCATACCGGAGCTGGTGAAAAGAGTGGTGGGATCGTTTTCGGGGACGAGAGGAGCAGAAGGGATGATTTTGTGGCCTCGGGCGACAAAAAAATCCAGATATTTTTGGCGCAACTGGTCAGCCGAAAGCATGGTTCGATTTTAACATTGGCTTTCCAAGCACATTTATGTAAAATTAATCCGGTGCCTGAAATTCAAATTGCCAGGTCAAGGAATTGGGTAAGATTAGGCGTAATCTTTATTTTTGCGGGAAGTTTTTTTCTGTCAGGAGTGGGAATAGAGAGATACAGACAAAGGAAACCGGGAAATTTTAGCTCTCCCATACAAATTCCTAAGGTGGTTGTGAAACCGGCAGGTATATATGCCTGCAACGAAGATAGTGACTGCCATGTGGTCATTGACAAGAGTAAACCTTGCCCATGTAATGAGGCGATAAATAAGGAGTTTGTGGCAGGATTTGAATTTGAGGCCTACGAAAACCCTTATCCACCCACCGCAATTACCGAAGCAAATATCGCTTGTGACAGATGCTCATTTTTAGGATCATCGGCTTGTGTTAATAACCGGTGCGGATTGGTGTGGCAAAAAGGCGAGGTAAATACAAGCATTTGGAAAACGTTCTTTGAGAACAAGTCCAAATTAAAGTTCAAATATCCATCGACGTGGAAAGTAATTAGCAAATCTAAGAATTATGACCTTTGGCCCGATATCCCAGAATCTGCTTTTTGGTTTATGGATGTGACCGTGGCAGATGAAAATGGACGGGAATTACTAAAATTCCGGGATATCGAGCCTGAAATGGGGAGTCCGGTTTCCGCAATCAGAGCTGATCAATTCGTCTGGTTACCAGATCGGAAAACTGCTAGAGGAGTTTTGGGAATAGAAAATGGTTACTACTTTGAAGAGATGCTTTCTAAATGCGGTAAAAGCACTATTGGTAACAATGAAATCACTAACGGGGATGATGGGTGGTATTGTTTAGATAATAGCTGGGGCCCGACCACTTCTTGGAGTGGATATTATGTATATGTAGTAAAGGCAGGGTACGTGGATGAACAAACCTGGAGTATTTTAGACGCGATTGTGTTGTCTCACTCAAAGTAGAAGAGAATATCACGAGGGGCGGATGGGCAACCCCGAGCGGCGGAAGAGGTGGGGGCGACTGCGCGGAGATTCGTTTTTGGTTTTGTAGCCTTCACACCTTTAAGGTGTGAAACGTGTCACGAGGGGCGGAGGGGAAGACCCGAGCGGCGGAAGAGGCGGGGGCGATTGCGCGGAGATTCGTTTTTGGTTTTGGGAGGGGAAATGACCCTATCCGGAGTTTGGGCAATTATTTGATCCTGAGTGACGTCGACCAATTCTTTGACTTCGGAGTAAAACTCGTTGACCGCAGTGATGGGGCGGGCGGCAGTTTCGGAGAGGGTTTGAGTATGCTCGAGAATTCGATTAATACGACGCAGAGTGAGACGGAACTCGTGAAGTATATGGAAAACTTGGATAGAAACAAAGGCGATGAGAAAAGTCAAGGTGGTAACGACTACCGCCAGAAGGAGTTGAACAAACAAGGTCATGATGTTTTTTAGATTACCGGCTGGGAGCGGAGTTGTCAACCCGGTTGACGGTTTTGGAGATAGTCGATTTACGACCGGATTTGGCTATCGCGGTAACAACAATTTCATTTGAACCTAATTCCAGAGGGATCCGCAATGAAAAACTGCCCCCTTTGTCCAAAGCTACCAGCTGGCCGTTGACGGAGATAGTAGCCTCGGGGTCGGTTTTGCCGATCACTTCCAGAGTGGATTGATTAACCGATAAAGTACCGGTTGGAGATGAGATTTCCAGAGAAGGAGGTCCAGTGAGCAGGCGGTATTGATAAAAAAGGTACGCGCCGAAAAGGGCAAAAATCAAGGTCATGGTGGCGATGACGGTAGTTCTGGGTGTCCAAAGGCTGGCAGGCTTGACGGGCTGGGTGCCTACCCGGGGGACAATTTGCCCCTGCTGGTTTTCGTCAAAGTCCCGCCTAAATACGGCCAATAAATGCTCGGGGTTAAGACCTAAAAACTCACAATAATTTCTGATAAAACCCCGGGCGACAGTGGCGTTGGGAAGACGGGTGTAGTCATCCACCTCCAGAAATTTGAGGAACTGAGGCCGGATTTTGGTAATCCGGGCTACATCTTCGACTTCAAGTTTTTTAGCTGTGCGGGAGGCTTGTAAAATCTGGCCGGCGGTTTTCATGAAGCAGGTGATGCGGGCGGCAGTTGACGAAGAATAATCTCACGGGGTTTGGCACCGTCAGCCGGGCCGACAACACCTGCGTCCTGGAGCTCATCGAGAATCCGGGCAGCCCGGGCATAGCCGATGCTCAGTTTGCGCTGAAGAAACGAAGCGGATGCACTATCGCTTTGGATTATCAACCGAAAAGCCTCTTCAAATAAAGAATCCCGTTCCCCGCCATCAGCGGCAATGAAAGCGGCTCCTTTACCAGAGCGGCGGGATGAACCGACGGGCATAGTAGTTACTTCCTCGGTATAGTGAGGAGCGACACCTTGTTTTTTGAGAAAATCGATGAGCTGACGAATTTCCCGATCCGAAACGAAAGCACCCTGAATGCGGAGAGGTTTGGCCTGATCAGGAGGAATGTAGAGCATGTCCCCCCGGCCCAACAGCTTTTCGGCTCCAGGCTGATCTATGATGACCCGCGAATCGATCATTGACGAAACGGCAAAAGCGATGCGGGCGGGGATATTGGCTTTGATTAAGCCGGTGATAATATCCACTGAAGGCCGTTGAGTGGAAATTACCAGATGGATCCCGGTCGCCCGAGCCATTTGGGCTATCCGGGTAATTGCGTCCTCGACTTCTACCGGGGCAAACAGCATGATATCCGCAAGCTCATCTATGATAATGATGATATAGGGCATAGCCTGGAAACCGGAAAGCTCGTTGTAGCCTTCCAAATTTCTAACCCCGACTTCAGCAAAAAGCCGATAGCGGCGATCCATTTCAGCCATGGCCCATTTAAGAGCCGAGAGGACTTTTTCGGGTTCGACAATCACCGGGGAAAGGAGATGGGGAATACCGTTAAAACCTGTCAGTTCTACCCGTTTGGGATCGACCATAATCAAGTTCAACTCCTGGGGACTGGCGCGAAAAAGCATAGAGGCGATGAAGGCATTTATGCAAACCGATTTCCCGGACCCCGTGGCTCCGGCTATCAGGATGTGCGGCATGCGGTCTATATCAGCGATGACCGGGGCCCCGGATACATCCAAACCCATGGCGACAGCGATTTTGCTTTTGTGATGTTTCATCGGATCCGATTCAAGGACTTTTCTTAAGGAGACGAATTCAGGGGAGCGGTTGGGAAGCTCGATACCGACAAGCGAGCGGCCGGGAATAGGAGCTTCGATACGGATTTGGCCGGTGGGGGCCGCCAGAGCCAGGGCTAAATCGCTTCCTAAGGCGCTAATCTTGGAGAGCTTGGTGCCAATCGCTACTTCGAGGGCGTACTGGGTAACTGCCGGGCCAAGGTTGACTTCAACTACTTTGGCAATGATACCGAAAGCTTCCAGGGTTTTTTCGATGGTTGAAGCATTAACATTCACATTGCCGCGGTCCGCTTTGCCGGAAATATTTTCTGACAAGAGAGACAGGGGCGGGTAACGCCAGGGGGCAGAGGTGGCGGAAGCGGGGGGGGTGGGGACATATTCAGAGGGTGCGGAAGTTTTGGGTGTTTCGGATTTTGTAAGTTGAGGTGCCGAAGCAGAAGTCGAGGAAGTCATTCCGGACACTTTGATCATCTGGGGCGGAGCGACATCCGGTTTTTGACGGGATAAAGCCGAGGCGATTTGTGAAAAAAATCTGATCAGAAAATTCAATACATCTTCGAAGGGAATATTAAGCATAATAATAAAACCGATTCCAAAACCGGCGGTTAAAAAAAGAAAGGCCCCGGGGGTCGAAAGAAACAGACGGATGTTATCCCAAATCTGCCGACCTATCGACCCGGTATGAACCAGACCAATAGTGGCTATGATCACTACCAAGCTGCCGACAAAAACATGGGGTTCGCTTAAGGTGGATTTGATTTTGGTGATCATCAGGGCGCCGATAATCAAAGGGAAAGGCAGGAAAAAAACCGGAATAAGCCCCAACTGGCTCACCAATAACTGATTTACCCGGGTGAGAAGAATTCCCTGGTGCAAAAAAGAAATCCAGGTCAAACCGGCAACAGCGAACAGAAGAATTGCGGTTAGAGAACTGACCGTAGTTTTTTTCAGTTTGACTTTGAAATTTTTCCGACCAAGAAAAGAGCGCTTGCGGGACATGTTTTTATTATATCCCTTCTATGGCCGTCGTACTCGAGTTTGCAACCAAACGAGAGTTAACGGATATATAACCAGCGCGGTTTGCAGCTCTTTTGTCAGCTCCCGCCTATACTAAAGTTTCGGCGGGCAGGCCGGCGGCCTTCGCTCCTCTTTTTTCAATTGTTTTTTACGCTCAAAACTGATACAAGTAACATAATGGTTGAAACAACAAAAATTGCGATATTCAAAGGTAAAAAAATACGAAAAACTATCCACGCAAACGAGTGGTATTTTTCTATTGTGGATATTATCGAAGCGTTAACAGATAGTAATAAGCCAAGAGATTATTGGTACCGGATGAAACAGAGAGAAAAAGAGTCAAGCGGTGTTGAGTTGTCGACACTTTGTCGACAACTGAAATTGCCGTTCAAACGCTGGTTAGCAAGAGTTGGCTATGAACGGATGCAGGAGATAGAAGATCCCGAGTTAGCCACCAATTATAATTTTCAATTTTCATTTCTCAATTTTCAATCAATTTACATTTGAACAATGACTCAAGTTTCAAATAAATACGATTTGGAGGAGAGAACAACTGTTTTTGCCGAAAGGATAGTTGATCTGTGCAAGAGATGTCCTAAAAACTCAGTCACGATTCCAATACTTGATCAGTTGATCCGCTCTGGAACAAGTATCGGAGCCAATTATTGTGAAGCTAATGTTGCATCAAGTAAAAAAGACTTCAATAGCAAGATATTTATTTGTAAAAAAGAATCGAGGGAAACGAAATATTGGCTAAGACTTCTTGGTAGTGCCTTAGACGATGAAAACTTAAAGCAAGAATGCCGTGATTTATGGAAAGAAGCGCAGGAATTTAACCTGATCTTTTCTAAAATCGTTTCAAAGAAGAAAGTATTAAATGAAAATTAATAAACTGAAAATTCAATGAAAATTTCGAATTTCAAATTGAAAATTCTACTGAAAAAGTTACTATTCTTCGAACCGAAGGTGAGAAGTTTTGGACGGTTGGCTTTTAGTTCTCATTTCATTCGAACGATATTGTCCGGTATTACTCTTCGAGCGCTAGCGAGAAGTCTGTTTCCGACCGCTCGTAGTTCTCACTTCGTTCGAACAATAATACCTGTTTATTCTTCGAGGAGCGCAGCGACGAGAAATTTCATATCCTTATTCCTCATCCTCTCCCTTTTCTTATCATCGGTACTTCCTGCATACGCAGTCACGTTCACTGCCGGGATGGCCAAAAGAGACGGGCCGGGACCGTTTGCGGGAGCACCGATTGTACAAGGAAATTATGATGGAACCGGTACACCTGACAATTTAAGATACACCTCAAGCACAACATTATCTAGTGAATTTAAAAATGTCTATGATTTGAATCAGGGATCGGTTGTGATGTGGGTTACTCCGGAATGGAATGGTAATGACGGAAAAAATCACTACCTGTGGCGTCAGGGTTCAAGCGGCGGAGCCCTTTTTAAATTTTCAAATAATAATCTAAGATTTAATGTAGGAGGACAGATAGTTGATGTAGATGCTTCAACCTGGACTGCTGGCACAACATACAACGTGATTGCCAGGTGGGATATTGATAACACGTTGAATGGTACTAACTACCTCTCACTTTCAGTTAACGATTCACATACTTATGGTGTCACCACTATCCCATCCCCCTCGACAAATACTAATTTTTACGCTGGTGCTAGTAATACATCGCTTGCATCCGATTCTGTTATCGAAGGCTTGACCATATATCGCCGCCCACTTTTTGACGGCACATATGGAATTGATGTAGGCAATGGGGATGAGATAAATCAGATTTACAACTCCGGAAGCGGAAATGATCCGACTTTGATTACCGGAAGCTGGGATGTGGTGTTTGCCCTTCCCACTAATTCTTCAACGGGTGCGCTCGCGACAGGCACCGGCAATGCCTGGACACATCCGCATGCATCAAATCTTCTCTATACCTCCACCACCAACACTGGCGGGTTCATGATGAACGGGACATATACTTCGGATGGTTGGGCAACAGAAAATGGTGATACGCAAAGCTTGACTTTACAACCAGATGAGACAGCTGGGAAAGATACAAGGTTATATTCATATAGTAACGATATCACTAGAAATTATGGAACACATAATATTTTATTAACTTCCTCTTTTGATAAAGCTCTTATTGAATTCGATTTAAGTAATATTTCTGCTTCAGCTATTTTAAATAGCGCAACACTATATACATATCGAAACAATACTGGTACTGATAGAGCCTGGACTGTCAGTGTCTATTCTGTTGCCTCCGGTAATGCAGATTGGCCTGAAGGAACGAAAAATAATGCTACAGGTGTAGCTGGGGATAGTTGTTGGAGCTATAAAGATCAAACTCCTGGTAATGAAACACCTTGGGCTGGATCTGCAGGATTGTCGACGGCTGGTACTGATTATGAATCTGATGTTATTGGTTCTTTTTCTGGAAATCAAACTGACCCTATCGGAACAGAATATTCGACACAGTTAACAGCTAGCCGGGTTCAGGAATGGTTTGGAGAAACTAACACAAATTATGGAATACTGTTTGATCCGAGTAATGGTGGAACCTCTATTGCATCTTCAGATAACGCTACCGCCGCCTATCGTCCAAAACTCGTCGTCAACTACACAGCTCCTCCTACAGTTTCAGCACTTTCCACTTCTGAAAAAATATTTGCAGGAGGGTATAAGACTACCTCATCTGCGGCGAATCAGGGGATCTATTATGACAAAACTGTAACCGCAGGAGATGATTGGGTGATAAGAGCCATTGCCCACTCGGATGGCACAAGTATTCCCAAAGTCATTCTTTATGACCAGACCAACGGGGCCGAAATAGGTTCTCTTACCGGTACAACGACCAGCACCCGCGCCGCACCAAATGTTTTTATCTTCACCGGTGAAGCCCCGGCCTCTTCGACTACGCTCAGAGTGAAGCTGGTGAATACCCAAGCTTCAGGCACCGCCTACTGGCACCAGGTGGAGGTGCTGAGTAACTTAGTCAACAAACCATCAATGGAAACAGGTTCCGGAGATCCGTGGATTCCTGATGGTTGGGCTGGAGGTAACCTTGATGCAGGCGATAGTAGCCAGAGTCTTACAATTGTTCACAGTGGTTCGAGTTCAATCCAGTTTAATACAGGAGCGGCCAATGAAGTGGTATGGGAAAACCCAAGCAGAACAGTTACTGGAAGTAAATTTTACTCGACAGGTTTATATACGTATGGTGATGGCGGAGTTGGATTCAGGCTCGAAGGGGCAGGTGCTCAATTTATTCTTCAAAATGAAACGTCAAACGATCAAGTAAATTCATCAATACTTGCTTCTTGGAACCCCCTTTATGCCATTTACCGTACTCAAAGTACTGCGGCAGAAAGGATTAGTATAAATCCAAAATCCTCGGCGACTGGAAATCGATTTGTTGATGATGTGTATCAATTTCAACTCACAGATGTTTCTCTTACAGTCACCCCAGCTTCGGAGGCCAATTCGACTGAAAATACGGATGAGATTCGGGTGGATGGGAGGGATACGTATGTGCAAAGTTCCGCTTCATCAATCGGGACCACGTCTGGGTTTGTGTCGTTTAATTTCCGTCCCCGTCATGCTGGAGCAGATAGCGTCAAGTTTGCCGAGACAACGAGCGATGATGCCTACGTTATCTCTTTCAATGGTGATGCGGATGATTACATCAAAGTCTATTGGGATTCAGCCAATAATGTAAAGATGGATTATTCAATGGCAGGAACCACTGGAACAGGGACGTGGGATGCCACCAGTGCAATTGCTGCCAATACCGAATATGCAGCAGAAGTGGCATACACCGGTAGCTCAACCATGACCTTTAAGGTGGGAGGAACTACTAGAATTACTTTATCCTCAATCCCATCTGCATTTGGCACAGCTCCCAACACCGTCTACTTTGGAAGTGACACATCAGGAGGCAACCAGGGAGATGCCACATTCAGTAGCATTGTTTTTGACAACACTGCCCCAAGTATTTCTTTAACTGCTTTATCACCAGATCCGAATAATGATAATACTCCGAATTTAACCGGAACAGCAACAGAAGCCATCGGCACAGTATCAACTGTTGAATTTACCATGGACTGTGCAGGAGGTGATTGCTCCGGAGCCAGCTGGACAGCCTGTACGGCTGATGATGCCACCTTTGATGAAGCAGAAGAGGCTTTCACTTGCACCACCTCTGCCCTGTCTGATGCGGAACATACTATTTATGTGCGGGCCACTGATTCAAACGGCAATACTACAGCCGGTGGAAGCGAGAGCAGTGATACCTTTACCGTTGACACCACAGCACCTGGACTTCCGGGAACTCCTACAACTGATACTCCTACCAACTCCACCACCCAAGTCTGGGTCTGGTCTGCTGCCACTGATGCACTTTCGGGTGTGGCCTCTTATGCCTGGAGAGTTCTTGATGCAGCTTTAACCCAGGTGGCCTCAGGAACGACTGCACTTCTTACCGCCACCACCAATCTGGCAGAAGGCATCTATTCGTTTTTTGTCAAAGCCGTTGACAATGCCACTAATCTGGGCAGTGAAAGCGAAGGCAGTGTGACAGTGGATACCACGGCTCCGAGTGTCAGTGTGACCGCTTTGACTCCTGATCCCACATCTGACAATACACCAGCATTTACGGGAACGGGCAATGGCGGGACCACCATTTTGACAGACATTGAATTTCAAGTAGATTCCGTTGCAGGCAGCTGGACTGATTGTACTGCAACAGACGGAACAATCGATGAGACGGAAGAAGACTTTTCCTGTACAACTGAAGCGTTGGCAGACGGCAGCCATACTGTTTATGTGCGGGCAACGGATGAAGCCGCCAACACCACGGCAGAGGTTGATTACGGGACAGATTCATTTAGCGTGGATGCGGGAGTACCGAGTGTTAGCCTAACCGCAGTTTCACCTGATCCCACCACCGACTCCACACCCGTCATATCCGGCACAGCCACTGATACCGGAGGCACCATTTCAACAGTGGAATTCCAGGTGGATGCAACTTCAGGGTCATGGACCAGCTGTAGTGCAGATGACTCAAACTTTGATGAAGCAGAAGAGGCTTTCACTTGTCAGCTTTCAAGCTTAAGCGATGGGGAACATACGGTTTACGTCAGAGCTACGGATAATGCTTCTAATACCTCAACTAACGCTTCTGATACTTTTACTGTTGATACCACTGCTCCTGCCTCATTTGACTTAGATTCGCCGGGAGGAGATACTTATACAAATTCAGAAAGACCTACTTTTAGATGGAAGGCTACAACTGATGCCACCGCCGGACTTTCAAAGTATGTTTTGGAAATAGATAACCCTTCGGCAGGCTCAGGGCAAGCCAGCGGTGACTTCACCATTGACGACATTCCCACTTCAAGAACCACCGACTACGAAACAAATAAATACCTCATTCATTACGAGAACTTTTCCGATTCCGATTCGACCAATAACTACATTTCTGTTTATACCAAGTCTTCGAGTGAATGGAGCTCTGACAGTAACTCCGGCCAAAATGACGGGAAACTGCGGGAAGGGAGAGTTTCTTGGAAGGTAAGGGCAGTTGATAATGCAGGGAATGAAACGTCAAGTTCAAGAACTTTGTTTGTAGACAGAAACAGTCCAAAAGTAGAACTGACCCAAATTAACGATATTCCTTTTTCTTCAACTAATTTTTCTACAACCGATAAAACCCCGACTATCTTTGGCAAAATCACTGATTCACTTGCCGGTGGGGATTCTACTCAGACCCAGGATGAAAATGGACCAAAAATTGCTTCCGGTCCCAAGCAAGTTGAGATAAAAGTTGAGAAGAAAGAAGGACTAGGGTACAAACTGATAACCCTCTACACCATCAACATGGATAAACCTTGGTGGAGTTGTGACGGTAAAGAGGTTGCTGATAATTCAAAACAGAAATGCGACAAATATTTGACTTTTGAATACACATCCAAAGATACCTTAGATTACGGGACATACAAAATTACATTAACCGGAAAAGATAAAGCGGATAACCCTTCAAGCGAAACAACGCTAACGTTAAATGTCACTACTCTGGCTCAAATAACCACACCCGAAGAAAAGAAAATAATTGAGGAAGAAACCAAACCGCTAGCACCGGAGCAAAAAGAAAAAGTCAAAGAAGAACTGGAAATCACTAAACCTACGGCGGTTGAAAAACCGAATGTCCTGGAAGTTGTTGGTTCAAAGATCGCCGAAACTTTAGCTAATCTTTGGTGGGGATTGGTCGATACGGGCAAGACCACCACGAATTCACTGGCAACCGCCTGGAGTAGGTACCAGGCATTCGTTATTGGAACCAATCAAAAAACCGATGCTTTCACAAAAACAATTATTGGTCGAGCCGCTTATGCGGTTACCCAAAGCCTAGCCTTTGTGGGGCGAGGAGTTGGCCAAATACTTACTGCTTTCGGAAAGACAACCCAAACATTATTAGTAGCAGTCGGACAAGGCATCGGTAACACTGCCAAATCTATTGGCGAGGGATATAACCGTTTAGCTAATAATGCGCCGGGGGTAGCCAAGATAATTTTGACCGGAATTGGAAATACAGCCAACTTTGTAGCAAAAGCCATAACCAATACCCTGCAAAAAACAGGATCAGTAATTGCCAGCGCGGCAAACAGTGTGGGAATAATAACCACTGCTCTTGCTCAAAACACAGCTTTGGCGATGGGAAAAATTACAAATCCATTGGCTAGAGTAACAGACAGTATTACTCAAAAAGCAGACCGTTTAGTGGCTAAAACACAACTAACCGTTGAAATTTACAAAGAAGTATGGTTTGACAAAGAACCGACAAAGATTCTCTTGGTAAAGGTAGAGGCTGTGACCCCTACTTCCGCCGTCATCCATTGGCTGACCAACCATCATGCCACTTCAGCAGTCAACTATGGTTTTGATACGTCGTATGGCAGTAAAGTCCAATCGAGTGAGCGGGTAAAAGAACACAGAATGGAGCTAACTAATTTAGAAGCTGGCAAAACTTACTTTTTTGAAGTCATGAGCCAAAACAAAAATTATGTCTATGACGCCTATTACACCCTGACTACCCCGTCTAACAAGAGTGCGCAAGTCAAAGGGACCAGCACCGAGGGTCAGCTACTCAAAAAGCCGTTGGTTGAAGTGGTCGGCAACAAAAATGACTGGATACTAGTCCGCCGTACACCTATGAAAAGCGCCGAGGTAGTCGCGAAGGTCCAGGTCGGCCAAACTTTCCAACTTCTTAAAGAACAAGACGGCTGGCTCCTTATCAAGTTTGACGGAGAAGAGGGTTGGATGTTTGGTGAGTTTGGTATATCTACACTTCCACCACAACAGGGAGAATCATGGGGCGACGATGAGTCTCGTTGAATAAGAAGCGGCCAAGCGTGTCGATAACCAATTGTTTGAGATGGCGATCCGATTCAATTTTCCCGCGTTTGGTGGCAATGGCTTTTTTGACTCGGTCGGAGGCTCGGCTTAACAAATCAGTGCTGTACTTTTCAAAGACAAATCCCCGGCTGACCAATTCGAAGTTGACCAAGCTGGACAGATCGTTTTGGTCAGCCTCGAGAACAGCAATTACTACTCCTTCTTCGGCTAACTGTTGCCGGTCACGCAAAACAACTTCTCCGACGTCACCAATACCTAAACCGTCAACCATGATGTTTCTGATGGAAACAGTTGGACCAAGACTGGCTTGTTTATTTGAGACAATGACTGTCTGATTAGTCATGGGTAAAAAAATCTTTTGGGTTGGGTAACCCATAGACTTAGCTAGTCGTGAATATTGAACCATTTGATTGTAATTACCCCCAAACGGGAGGACGTATTTAGGCCGGGTGAGGCTTAATAATAAGAGAAGATCCTGCTGACTGCCATGGCCTGAAACATGCAAATTGTCAGTGATGGCGGTATAGACAACCGTGGCTTGTTTGCGGGATAACTCGTTAATAACAGTGGCAACGGACGCTTCAGTGCCAGGAATGTAATCGGAGGAAAAAACCACTTTGTCATATGGCTGGAGAGTGATGTCACGATGATCACCAGAGGCTATTCTTTCCAGAGCAGAGCCGGTCTGACCTTGAGAACCGGCGGCTAAAACGCAAATTTTATTGGGAGGCAGTCTTTTGGCCTGATGCAACTGTACAAACGAATTTTGGGGAATATCGTAATAGCCCAATTTCCTGGCTACAGCCAGATTACGATCTACGCTTCTGCCGGCTAGGACAATTTTACGACCGTTACGGACGGCTGCTTTGGAGGCCTGATACCAACGGCTGATATTACTCCCTATGGAAGTAACAATAAACTTACCCGGACAGTCTGTGAGTTCGCGGTCAAACGTATCGTCTAAGGTGGTTTCCGACGGGGTGTACCCCTTACGCTCGCTTCCCAAGCAATCCGATAATAATAAATCTATTCCTTGGCTCCCTGCCTGGGCAATTCTTTGAAGATCGGAGAAGTCTTTATAAACTGGGGTGAAATCAAATTTGAAGTCACTACCATGATAAACAGTCCCCTCGGGTGTGGAAATTAAAAGATGAGTGGAATCGGGTATGGAATGAGTCACGTGAATGGATTCAATGGTAAATTGACCCAGATACAGCGGTTGTCTCTGGGGTAAAACATGAATATTTTGGGGTATACTCTGGTACTCGCTCAACTTATCGATAATTAAAGCGGCTGGAAGCCGAGAAGCGTATACGGGAACGTCCGGAAGTTTGGGTAAAATGTAGGGTAAACTGCCAATATGGTCTTCGTGACCGTGAGTGATGACCAGACCCCTGATTTTAGAAAGCTTGTCTTTGAGGTAGGAGATGTCCGGAATCAGAACATCTACACCTAGCATGTCTTCGGATGGAAAGCCAATACCACAATCAACCAACAAAATATCGTTGTCCAGTTCATAGACAAACATGTTGGTGTTGACGTTACCGAAACCGCCGAGGGGAATGATTTTTAACTGGCCCATATAGATATATTAATCTATTAGAATAATGTTGTCTGAGCGGGTTTTTGTAAAGTTTCGACAACAGTTATTGGAGTTTCATATTTTTGGCTCAAAAGGGTCTTTAATTTATTAAAGTCCTGAATGAAATCGTTAAGGACCGTCCCGGAACGCAGGGCGGCGGCGGGATGATACATGGGAAATATAATTGGTTTGTAGTTAGTTAGTTTGTCGTTTATAGTCGAGAATTCGAAGAAGCGGGGTTGGCCGTGGACGCGGGAAATTGAGACGTCGGGGATAAACTTGGCCATGCTAAAGCGGCCGAGAGTGGCAATGATTTTGGGCTGAATTATCTCAATCTCCTTGTCCAGATAAGGTCTGAAGGCCTCAATTTCATCTGGTTGGGGGTCACGGTTGTTTGGTGGTCGGGCTTTGACAATATTTGAAATATAAACTTGATCCCTGTCTAGGCCCAATGTTTCCTTAAGAGTTTTTACCAGTAATTTTCCGGCTGGGCCTACAAAAGGTTTTCGTTCTACTGTTTCCCAATAACCAGCCGCCTCACCTATAAACATCAATTCTGTGTTTGGGTTACCATCTCCAAAAACAATGTCTTTGGGTGAGTTAACAAATGGTGTATCACCTCTGGATTCGAGTTTTTGCTTCAGCGCTAATAATTCTTGTTTCTTATCCATATTTAATTAATTTCTGTATCATGCATCGATGCATGATACGGCTTTAGTAGCTGGGGAGGAAGTCGCGGACGTTGTCCGGAGTAATAACAAATTCCTTGCCCCGGCCTTCGACCACCAGTTTGGCAGTCTTTCTGACAATTCCCTGGATAGTCCGTTCGAGGGTCCGGAGACCGGCATCAAATCCCAAGGGTCGCACAATTTTGGGCCAGACCGTATCTTCTATTTTGAGAGTGTTTTTTGCTAAAGCGGCTTTTTGGATTTCGGCCGGCAGGACATAGTCGCGGCCGATAGTAATTTTTTCCTCATCGGTGTAGGAAGGCATGAGGATAGGTTCCAAACGGTCCATGACAGCAGTATTAATGTGAGTGGTGTTGTTGGCGGTGGCGATAAAAACAGCCTGGGAAAGATCAAAAGGGTAATCGATGAAATGATCAGAAAAAGCGTTGTTTTGCTCGGGATCGAGAAGCTCGACCAAAACTCCCATAATTTCTCCCCGGCTGGAGTCGGCCACACGGTCAATCTCATCAAGAAGAATCACGGGGTTTCGGGAACCTGCCCGGCGTAAACCTTTGATAATCTGGCCAGGTTCGGCGTCCGGCTGGATCCGGGATTGACCGCGCAGATCAAGGGCCGAACTCATGCCGCCAAAAGGGATACGAATGAATTTTCTACCCATAGCTTCACATATACTTGAGGCAATTGTAGTTTTACCGGTACCGACCAAGCCAACCAACAATAGAACCGGGGCATGGAAATCGGTGTTGCCTTTGGTCTCGTTGAGAATCAGAACGGACATATATTCCAGAAACCGGTGTTTTAGATCCTCAAGGCCAAAATGGTGAGAGTCCAGAACCTGCTTGACGTGTTTTAAGTCCAAGATGTCCGGAGTAGTGGTAGACCAGGGCAAGTGAGTGATCCAGTCAAGGTAATGTTGGACCTGTTCGAAGTCCGCAGAGTAGCTGCCGTGTTTGGCCTGACGAGACAGGCGGGCCAACATATCCTCGGCTTTTGTCCGGAGGTCATCAGGCAGAGTGGCAGAAGCAAGAAGCTGGGTAAGCTTGGTAATATCTGAGGTGAGCTGGTCGTCCATATGGATATTAGTTTACACCAAGTTTGGCTGAAGTATTGGGTTTTTAGAAGCGGCGCCTAGACCCTTGGTCACGAAAGCCGCCTGAACTACGACGAGGCGAAGGACCACGGAAGCTGCCGCCTGAGTAGGGTCTGGACGGCGGACGGTCTTCCCGAGCTTTGACAACAGGACTACCGGACGGGTCAAAAAGCATGCTTAAATTAACCCTGCCCTGAGGATCAATTTCAGTTACCCAGACTTTAACTGTGTCACCTTCCTTGACTACCTGACGGGGGTCAGAAACGAAGTTACTATCCATTTGAGAAACGTGAACCAGGCCGTCTTTGCCAGGCAAGATGTTCACAAAGGCACCAAAAGGCTGGATACGAACGACGGTACCTTCGTAAATTTCACCCGGGGTAACTTCTTTACCCAAAGAACTGATCCAGGTTAAGGCTTTGTCCATCCCGGTCTGATTTAGGCCGGAGACGAAAACTGATCCATCGTCACGAACATCAATGGTAGTCTCGGTATCTGCCATCAATTTTCTGATTATTTTGCCGCCGGGACCGATAAGTTCGCCTATCCGGTCAACCGGGATTTGGACGGTGTTAATTTTGGGAGCATACGGAGAAAGCTGAGGCCGAGACACAGGTAAAACCTTGAGTATGGCTTCTAAAATTTGCAGGCGGGCGGTTTTGGCATAGACAAGCGTTTGACGACAAATGTCCAAGGTAATCCCCGGGACTTTGACATCAAGCTGAATTGCGGTAATACCGGTGGTGGTACCTGCGACTTTGAAATCCATATCGGTGTAGTAATCTTCCAGACCGATAATATCAGTCAAGAGAATAAATTTGTCGGTCTTTTGGGGGTATGAGTCGGGAGTGACTAAACCGATAGAAATACCGGCTACGGGAGCCGTTAAGGGAACGCCGGCGTCCATTAAAGAAAGGGTTGAACCGCAGGCACTGGCCATGGAGGTGGAACCGTTTGAACTCTCCACCTCGGAAACTACCCGGATGGCATAAGGGAAGACCGATTCGTCGGGAATAACCGGAGCCAAAGCCCGCTCCGCCAGAGCGCCGTGGCCTATTTCCCGGCGGCTGGGTGAGCCCATGCGGCCTGTTTCCCCAACACTATACGGGGGGAAATTATAATGGTGCATGTAGCGCTTGGTTTCCTCACCTTCTGCGGATTCGAGGGATTGAGACAAAGACGGTGCACCAAGAGTGGTAACTGTTAAGACCTGGGTTTGGCCGCGCTGGAAAATGGCCGAACCGTGAACCCGCGGTAAGACAGCCACCTCGGAGCTAAGCGGCCGGATTTGGTCAAATTTCCGGTCATCAGGACGACGGCTTTTGTCCAGAATATTGGTGCGAACTAATTTCTTGAGTAAGTTTTCTACTATGACGGGCAGGAAAGTTTTGTCTTTGTCTTCCAAGTCGGCTGCCGCCTGGGCAATAACATTATCCAGATGGCCCCCTTCTTTGTCGGCAAAATTGGAAATATAATCCTCTAACTTCGGACGGAGCAGTTTTTCCAGCTCGGCTACCAGTTTGGCCGGAGGCGGGCTGGTAGCAAGTGAGAGTTTGTCGCGACCGACTTCGGTAATAAGAGAGTTGATCAAACCGATAATATCTTGGTTGGTTGTGAAACCGGCCTGCAGAGCGGTCAAAACCTGATCCTCCGGGATTTGGCGGGCTCCGGCTTCGATCATATTGATGAGCCGGTCGGTGCTGGCGACTACCAAATCCAAATCAACGCCGGTGCGGTTTCCGTTTTGGGGGTTTGTCACCGGCTGGCCGTCAGTTAAGCCGACGCGGACCGCCCCAACGGGCCCGGACCAGGGAAGAGGGGAAATGGCTACGGCGGCGGAAGTGGCAATAATTCCTAATACGTCCGGGTCATTTACCAAATCAGCAGAAAGTACTGTAACTATAACCTGGATTTCACGGCGGAAGTCTTTGGGGAAAAGAGGACGGATAGAACGGTCAATCAGGCGGGCGGAGAGAGTCTCGGCGTCGGTAGGCCGGCCTTCACGCTTGACCCAGCGGGAACCTTTAATCCGGCCTCCGGCATAGAGACGTTCCTGATATTCTATGGAGAGGGGAAGATAATCCTTTTTGGAATCTTCCTGGCCAACTACAACTGTCGAAAGAACTACAGTATCGCCGTAACGGGCTAAAACGGCGCTCGTGGCTTGCTGGGCCAGGCGTCCGACTTCGAGCGACAGGACCCGACCCGCCAAATCTATGGATTTACTGACAACTTTCATTTACGAAATTTCCGAAGCGCTCCAGAAGTCTGAAGAAGAGGGTTTAACTTCTCTTCGCACTCCTTGAACGCCTCCTGGAAATTAATTATTTAAATGATATTATACCAGAATAATTTATTTTGACAGGGCCAGTTTTTTGGCAATGACTTGAAAACGTTTGGGGTCTTTCTTTTGCAAATAGAAAAGAAGCCGGCGGCGTTTGGAAACCATGCTGATAAGTCCCCTTCTGGAGTGATTGTCTTTTTTGTGAAGTTTGAGATGCTCGGCCAGTTTGGTGATTTTTTCAGATAACAGAGCCGCCTGGACTTCGGGCGAGCCAGTGTCGCCTTTGGCTTGGGCGAATTTTTTGATGACTTCCTGTTTGGCGGTGGTGTCTAGGGCCATTTTTATAACTCCCTCTTGCATCTCCCTCTTAACTTAAGAGGGAGAACGTTTCGGGAAAAATCAAACTAAAATTGCAATAAAAAGGCGAGAGATACAGCGAAAGTGAGAGCTGAAAACCAACCAAACTTTCGTTAATGTCTCCGCTTTGTAGCAAGCGCTATTATAATCTCTTTTGTTAGATGGAGCAAGCGGAGGAACCTGTATCGCAAAATCAAAAAAATCAGATTTTTGGCAGCTTCCGGGGGTAAAGTGACTTGGGCATCACCGGTTTCTATGGTGATACCTGAGCCAGTGTCGTGAGATTCTGGTCTAAATGGGGATGGAAATTCTGACATATAAAATTGCGGGTTTATCTTAAGATTTGGGGAGCAGACTTTTGAGGAGAGATGG